>Ga0137403_10000220_pt1 | contig 71935 bp, 65 predicted proteins | sample CZOMad2_1_16fung_FD_122057 | JGI IMG/M metagenome (GOLD analysis project Ga0137403, IMG submission 122057) | Vadose zone soil fungal communities from Angelo Coast Range Reserve, California, USA - CZOMad2_1_16fungal (Hybrid Assembly) | ecosystem: Environmental > Terrestrial > Soil > Vadose zone...
ATGCCGCGTGAGCGCGCGCGTGTCGATCCCCTGCACGCCCGGGATTTTCCAACGCGAAAGATAATCTTCGAGCGACAATTCCGAGCGCCAGTTGCTTGGGATTTCGCTCAGCTCTTCGATGACGAAGCCGCGGACGTGCGGCTCGCGACTTTCCTGGTCGAGCGCATTCGTCCCGTAATTTCCGATGAGCGGATAGGTCATCGCCACGATCTGGCCGCGATACGACGGATCGGTCAGCACTTCCTGGTAACCGGTCATCGAAGTGTTGAAACAAATTTCGCCGACGCGCGTCCCGGTTGCCCCAAACGATTCGCCCTCGAAAATCCGGCCGTCTTCGAGAGCGAGAATTGCGCGCATGCTCGCGCAGTGTGCCGCTTACCCGCGAATTTTCAAATGCCGGCTAATTGAACTTCGGATTTGTGAGCGTTGTCGTCCGATTATTCGCGTAGCTCGCTTCGGCAATTGCCTTGTCCGGATTGAGGATGAATTCGCAGCGCATGCCCTTCTGGCTCTTGAACGGCATCTTGCAGGGAACATCGATGGTTCCGCCGGCCTTGATGGTCGCCACCGGACACGAATAAGAGCCGCCCGGCGTCGCGGTCATTTTCAACGTCGTGGGCGCGGAGTCGGCGTGACCGATGTTTTTCACTTTTACTGTCCAAAACGTCGAGGAGGTCTGAATTGTTTTTTCGATGGCGAGATCCGGCATTGCAGGAGTGATCGCCTCGACCGACAGCGGAGCGATGAACGATGCAGCCAAGGTAAGAAAAAGAGAGAATTGGATTTTCATAGATTGCGATTACGAGAAAGCCCGAGCCGCTTCGCAGCCCGGGCTTTAAAATATTACCCCACGGATGCCGTTTAGGTGGATCTCCCGTTCCCTTTCGGTAACGGGCGGATGACCGGCACGCGAGCGTCTGACTTCCAATTAAGGCATGTCATCTTCATCAGCGCGCCTCAGCCTCCTTAGCTAATGAAATATCGGTTCGGGAATCACACCTGTAATCTCGAACATCGCAGGGTAAATTGGTCGAAAGTTCTCAGTTGAGAGTTGAGCGAAAAACGCTGGTTTCCATCCCAACCCTCAATGGAAAACTCCCGACCGCTTATCAAAGAACTACTCCCTGAGTTCCACGCCCAATTCCCGTTGCAACCGCTCGCGAATCTTCGCGTGGACCACGGTGATCTCTTCGTTCGTTAGTGTGCGAGTTTTGTCGCGGTACGTCAATGCATATGCCATTGATTTTTTTTCGGCGCCGAAATTTTTTGCTTGTTCTCCGCTAAAAATATCGAACAGCTCCACGCTCGCCAGAAGCGGTTCGTTTGCGCCCGCGATCGTCGCCGCGATTTTTTCGTGCGTTAAATTCTCCGGCACAATCATCGCAATATCGCGCGTGATCGCGGGAAACTTATCGATCTCGCGATACGTCGGCCGGCTCGCGGAGTGCGCTTCGAGATTCAACTCGGCGAACAAGACGGGATCCGTGGAATTAATTGTCTTCGTGCGATCGGAAGAAACCTGGCCGGCGAACCCAACCCGCTGATTGTTCGAGAAGATTTCGACGGCAAGAACGAGATCGGAATGTTCCGTCCGCTTGAAAGTGGCGGGCCCGATGACGGACTCGATCACACCTTTGAGATCGAAATAATCGAAAATTCGGTCTTGCGAGCGCCAGTGAGCGGCGGGCGCGAGTTTTCCCCAGAGCACGACGCCAAGATGCCGCTCTTCTTTTCCATCCGGCGGAAGGAAGACACGTCCGAGTTCAAACATCGCCACGCGTTCCGCACCGGCCAGGACATTGCGCTCCAAAACATCGAGAAGCGGTGAGAAGAAATTTTTCCGGAGCGCGGCGTGATCTTCACTGAGCGGATTGCGCAATTCGATCGCGCCTTCTTTCGCGCCCGCTTTTTTCGGAATCAATTTCGAAGTGCGCGCTTCGTTGAGGCCTCGGCCCACGAGCCGTGCCCGGATGCTCGCTTCAAAATCATGATTCCGATCGGCTTCGGATTCCGGCGTGAACTGGCTCCGATAGCGCACCGGCACATTTGCGATCCCGAAAGCGCGCACGATTTCTTCGATCAAATCGACGTCGCGCTGGAGATCGAAGCGATGACTCGGAATGCGCCACGAACTTTGGTCTTTACTCGAACTGGCTCGCTGCAATCCGAAGCGCTGCAAGATTTCGTCGACACGGGTCGGCAGGACTGAAATGCCGATCAGTTCGTCAACGTGCGGGTAGCGCAGCGAAATGTCCGACGGAGCCGAGGGAAGTTTTCCCGCTGTCGCGACGTCCGGGGCCGGCTTCGCGCCGGCAATCTCGCGCATCAATTCGGCCGCACGATTCGACGCCGCGAGAACCATTCCCGGATCGACTCGCCGTTCGAAGCGATAACTGGCGTCGCTCGGGAGATTCAAAGTGCGCGCCGTGCGACGAACGCTGGCCGGCAAAAACCACGCGGCTTCCAGCAAAATATTCTTCGTTGATTCGGTCACGCCCGTTTCTTCGCCGCCCATCACGCCCGCGAGGCCGACCGCGCGCTCTTCATCAGCGATGACGAGATTTTCGGGATTGAGCGCATAAGTTTTTCCATCGAGCGCGAGAAACTTCTCGCCATCCCGCGCCAGGCGGACATTGATCGCGCCTCTCAATTTGTCGGCGTCGAAGGCGTGGGTTGGCTGACCCAGCTCGACCATCACGAAGTTTGAGATGTCGACGATGTTGTTGATCGAACGAATCCCGACGCTTTCAATTTTCGCGCGCAACCAATCCGGGCTCGGCCCGACCTTCACGTTGTCGATCTTGCGAAACGAGATGAACGGACATTCGTTCGGCGCGGAGATCTTGATGGAACCGGCCCATCCCGGCGCCCCTTCGCCCGGCCGTGGCGAGGGCGTCGCGGCGCCAGTCAGCGCCGCGATATCCCGCGCCAAACCAAAATGACTCAGCAGATCGCCGCGGTTCGGTGTGATCTCGACGTCGAAGATCGTGTCGTCCGGGAACAACGACGCGATCGGCTCGCCGATCTTCGCGTCGGGCGAGAGAATCAGCAGTCCGTCGCTGTCCTCGGAAAGGCCGAGCTCGCTCGGGCTGCAAAGCATTCCCTGCGATTCGACGCCGCGCAGCTTGCTCGGTTTGATCTTGAGATCGCCGACGAGTACAGCGCCGGGCAACGCGAGCGGAACTTTGTCGCCCACTTTGTAGTTCGTCGCGCCGCAGACGACTTGCCGCATCTCGCTACTGCCGTCATCGACCTGGCAAACGCTGAGGCGATCCGCGTTCGGATGCTGCTCGGAAGCTTTGATCTGCGCGACCACGACCTTGTCGAAATTTGCGCCGCGCTTGTCGATGCCTTCGATCTCGATCCCCGCCATCGTAAGCAAGTCCGCGAGCTCATCGACGTTCGACGGCAACTCTACGAATTCCCGCAGCCAGTTAACGGAAAATTTCATGCCGGTAGTACAGGCATCTTGCCTGTGGGGCCAATAGGCGTCTCGCCTGTTGCTGGTTTCCTGGCTTCAACAAGCAAGATGCTTGTTGTCCCCACAGGCAAGATGCCTGTGCTACGAGCGCAGTCGATCCTCATGCGAACTGCCTCAGGAACCGCAGATCGTTCGCGGCGAAATAACGAATGTCGGGAATGCCGAACAGGATCATCGCGAGCCGGTCCATGCCGAGACCGAAGGCAAAACCGCTCCACTTTTGCGGATCGTAAGCCTTATCGCCGCGCGCGGAATTGACCTCCTCGTAAACGGCGGGATGCACCATTCCGCAGCCGCACATCTCCAGCCATTGCTCGCCATCTCTGAGCGCCTTCGATTTAACGTCCACTTCGAGGCTCGGTTCGGTGAACGGAAAATAATGTGGTCGAAAACGAATCTGAGTATCGGCGCCAAATAATTCGCGCAGGAAAAACTCAAGGGTGCCCTTCAAATCGCCGACAGTGACTTTCTCGTCGACGTAAAGACCTTCGATCTGGTGGAACTGCGCGCCGTGGGTGGCGTCGACTTCATCGCGGCGATACGCCGCACCCGGCGCGATGATCCGAATCGGCGGCGGCGCTTTTTCCATCGTCCGAATTTGAACTGTCGACGTGTGAGTGCGGAGCAGTCGGCCGTCGGGCAGATAAAAGGTGTCCTGTTCGTTGCGGGCCGGATGATCGGGCGCGGTGTTCAGCGCGTCGAAGCAATGCCATTCGGTTTCAACATCCGGGCCTTCCGCGAGCGCGAATCCCATTCGGCGAAAAATGCTGATGCTGCGATCGAGCATTTGGGTGAGGGGATGCAACGTTCCGAGTTCGGCCGCGGTGCCCGGTAGCGAAATGTCGATGTTGGCCAGCTCGCGCGCTTCTTTTTCACGGCGAAGGCGCTCCGCCCGTTCCGTGATCGCGGCCGTCACCGAAGTCCGCGCTTCGTTCAGCAGTTTCCCGACGATCGGTTTCTCGTCTTTGCTGAGCGATTTCATCCGCTCGGCCCAGGACGAAATGCTGCCGGCGCGACCAAGAAAGCGGACACGCGCGGCTTCGAGCATTTGCTCATCGCCAGCAGCCGCAACGTCAGCCAGGGCCGCGTCGCGCAGTTGTTCCAGCTCGTGAGACATGGAGACGAGTGTTCAACGTCCGGCGTCGAACGTCCAATTCTGAATTGTAGGGCAGGCGCATCGCCTGCCGTGACTCGCGGCAAGCGGTGCGCTTGCCCTACAAACTTCAACGCAAGCCTACGCGGCCTTCTTCGCTTTCGCTTTGCTCTCGAGCGCGGTTTTGACCTGCTCGACGATTCCCTTGAACGCGGCTTCGTCCGTGATCGCGAGATCGGAAAGGATCTTCCGATCGAGCCCGATGTTCGCGGCTTTCAATCCTTCGGCGAAACGGCTGTAGGTGAGTCCCTGCGCGCGAACCGCGGCGTTGAGCCGTTGGATCCAGAGATAACGGAAAGTGCGCTTCTTGGTTTTGCGATCGCGATACGACCAATACTTGGCCTTCATCGTCGCGTCCTTCGCGTAACGGAAAAGTTTGGAACGTCGGCCGCGGTACCCCTTGGCCCGATCGAGGACGCGTTTGCGTCGCTCCCGGCTGGCGGGAGCATTGGTAGCTCTTGGCATTTTGTTTTAGCCCCGAATTACTTCGGGGCTCCTTCTTTCAGCGAATTGTTCTTTTCGTTAATGATCTGCGCGACCTCATTCGCTGATTTGGTCCCGCCAATGCAGGACCAGGTGAGCAGATCGACGCGACGCAACCGGCGTTCGCGGGCGGCAACACTAACCGGCAACCGGGTTGATGCAACCTCATAGAATTGCATTGGCCGCCGTCAGCGCGGCTCCTAAAATCCGGCATGCACTGGCTCGGACGTCATCGGCGCGTGACCCTCGCCCTGATTTGCGCGGTCTGCACCGGCGTGATCATTGCCGCCGCTGCCTTTCGGATCATCTTTGCGAACAGTATCTGGGCAAACGAAACCAGTTTCCGCGACGCTCTCGAACGCAGAGCGCTCCGGACCCAGGCGCATGGCGAATTCGTTTTTCTGGGGATCGACGAAGCGTCCAAGCAGTTGGATCAGATAAGCCCGGAAGAGATCCAGAGTTCGTCGGCGTTGCAAAAGATGCGACAGGAGTTCCCCTGGTCCCGGGCGGTCTATGCGGAATTGATCGACCGGCTCTGCGATGCCGGCGCGCGACTGATCATCTTCGACCTTACCTTTGATCCGGACCGCGCGGGCGACGAGGAATTTCGCGCGGCCCTTGATCGTCATCGCGACCGGGTTGTCATCGGCGCAGACATCGAGGCGAACGCAAATCCTGAGACCGCGCGTATAGGCATTATTTTTGTGCCGCCAAACAAGGCTGTCATCCCCGACGGCTTTATGGACGACCGGGTCGGTTTTGTGAGCCTCTGGCCGGATCCGGACAACCGGATTCGCCGGGTCAATTACGCGATGAGCGATTCACAGATCGTAGCGAAGATGAGAAGTCTCGAGCCCGGGCCGGCCAAACCTGGTGAGACGATCTACGAATCGCTGGACGGGCGGTCGCTGAGAAAGCTCGGATTCAGCGGTCGAATTCCTCCAGCGGGCCTTTCCGCGATGATTCGGTTTGGTCCGAGCGATGCCTATCAGCCACATTCTCTTTTCGAGATTTTTGTTCCCGCCTATTGGCAGAACAACTATGGCAACGGCGCTTTTTTCAAGGACAAGGTGGTGCTCGTCGGTGCGGCTTCGGCCATTGCTCACGATGTCCATCCCACTCCAATCGGCGACGCAACCTCGGGTCCCATCATTCATTTTCACGCGATGGCCGCAGCGCTCGATGGAGAGTTTCTCAGTGAAACTTCGCCTTGGGTAAATCTGATGCTTCTGCTCGGAGCGGGGCTCGTTGCCTGGGTCGTTGTCACCTTTGTCCGGCAGTCGCTGATCGCGCTTCTCCTGCTGATCGGGCTGGGCACAGGGTACGTTGCCGCCGTGGTCTGGCTTTATAACGCGCACAATCTTTTCCTGCTCACGCTGCCCGTCCTGGCGGCGTTCAATCTTAGCGGGCTGTTCTCGCTCGGTTACGATTTTACCCTGGAACGTTTGGAGAAACTCCGGACGCGCCGAACGCTCGAGCGTTACGTTTCCAAGAATCTCGTTAAAGAGATTCTCGACAATCCGGACAGCTTCTACAGCAGTCTGCGCGGAATCCGGTTGCCGGCGACGATCCTGTTCTCAGACATCGTCGGGTTCACCGCCCTCACCGAAAGCGCCGATCCTGAAAAACTGGTCACCCAACTCAATGAATATCTCAGCCGGATGACGGCCGCCGTTTTCGAGAACAACGGGACCCTGGATAAATTTATCGGCGACGCTGTCATGGCGGTCTGGGGAAACGTCAGCAGCCGTGGCGTGGCCGAGGACGCCAAATCGTGCGCGCGCACGGCCCTGGCGATGCGGCGGGAGTTGAAGGCGCTCAATAAAAAATGGGAAGCACAGGGCACGGCGCCGTTCCACATCGGCATCGGAATAAATCACGGCGACGTTCTGGTCGGCAACATTGGCTCGCAGGAAAAGGCCGACCCGACGGTGATCGGCGATGCGGTAAACCTATCTTCGCGGCTCGAAGCGCTTACCCGCATTTATGCGGTCGATATTCTGGTTGGCGCGAAGGCGGGCGAGTTGATCCGCGATGAATTTGATCTTCGCAGTGTGGCGCTTGTTCAGGTGAAAGGAAAAACGCAGCCGGTTGAGATCTTCACTTTGATCGGCGCGAAGAAGGATCGGGCCGACCAGGAATTCCTGAGCAAGCTCGAAACTTATGAAGCCGGTTTTCGCAAATTCCGGGAGCGCGATTTCACTCAGGCCAAGATTCTTTTTTCCCAGTTCCTCGAATTTTACCCGGACGATGCCCTGGCCAAGATGTACCTCGAACGGGCGCTCGAATACGAGGAGGAACCGCCGGACGCCGCCTGGAATGCGGTTGAAGTATTCAAAAAGAAGTGACCACGACCGATACTTTTCCCACGGCGTTTCGGGCGGGGCTGGAATGTCCACCCTGTCCGCTATGTCGAAGCGAACGACGCGAATTCATTTACGAACTCGGACAAGGTCACGGGCTGGCGCGTTGTCAGGATTGCGGTGTCCACTATCTTTATCCCCGCCTTACCGAAGACGCCATCCAACGCGTTTATCAGGACGCGACCTACTTCCAGGGTGGAAAATCGGGCTATGCCGATACCAGCTACTTCGAACAGGAAGGGGCTTTGCGCGCGACTTTCAGGTGCCTCTTGCGTAATTTGCAAGACCGTGGAATGACCGGCGGCGACTTACTGGAAGTCGGTTGCGGTTACGGATACCTGCTGGATGAAGCGCGGCCCTATTTTAGCCGGCGAGTCGGAACGGAGCTTGCGCCGGAAGCCGCTTCCCAAGCACGCCAGACAGGCGCACACGTTTTCGTCGGAGGCGCCGAACAGCTTTCGAATGCGGACAGCTTTGATTGCGTGCTTGCTATCCAGGTTATCGAGCACATCTACGATCCGGTGGGTTTCATGAAACAACTCATGGCGCACGTGAAGCCCGGGGGTTACATGGTCCTGGCCACTCCGGATATCGGTGGAGCGTTGCGCATGACGATGGGTAGAAGCTGGCCGTCATTCAAGGTTCCGGAACATGTCGTTTATTTCGATTACCAATCGCTGCATCGACTGATGAGCGAAGCGGGGCTGGCTGATATCTGCAGACTCCCATATCCACATGCCTTTCCTCTCGCCTTGATCGCCGGTAAGTTCGGGTTGTCTCTTCCGAACGCGCTGGCCAGAATCAATCTCTGGGTACCGGCGACCACAGTCGCCGCCTATGGCCGACTACCTCATGACTAATCCTGACACCGATTTCATTTCTCTCGTCGTGCCCGTGTTTCAGGAGGGTGAGGCATTGCAGACATTTCTAGCGTCCGTTCGTCATGTCCTCAGTCAATCTGCGGTTCCTTACGAGCTTATCCTGGTCGATGATGGCTCGTCGGATAAGACATGGGCGATCATAACTGAAGAAGCGAAGGGATCATCGCAGCTCCTTGGTTATCGGCTGAGCCGAAACTTCGGGAAAGAAGCCGCGCTTTGTGCCGGCCTCGAGAAGGCCCGCGGCGCGGCGGTTATTGTGATGGACGGCGACGGTCAGCATCCAGCCTCTTTGTTACCGGAGATGATCCGGATCTGGCGGGCGACCGGCGCGGATATCATCCAGGCGGTGAAACGGACTCGAGGCCGGGAATCTTTTTCGAGCAAGGTTGGCGCCGCTCTCTTCTATGTCCTGTTGGAGAAGCTCTCCGGCTACCACCTGAAAGGGGCGTCGGACTTCAAACTTATGAGCCGCAAGGCGGTCGACGCCTGGCTGCGGATGGGCGAACGCAACGTTTTCTTTCGCGGGATGACGGCCTGGATGGGTTTCACCACCGTGCAGATCCCGTTTGAGGTAGCGGAACGCGCGCGAGGCCAGTCCACCTGGTCTTACTTAAAACGGTTAAAGCTGGCGATCACTGGAATAACCGCATTCTCTTCCCTGCCACTCCAGCTCGTAACATTTGCCGGCGCATTGTTCCTCGTGTTTTCGGTCATACTGGGCGCCCAAACTTTGTATTTGAAACTCATTGGCGTGGCTGTGAGCGGTTTTACTACCGTTATCCTTCTGGAGCTCATTATTGGCAGCTTTCTCATGATCAGCCTTGGTATTATCGGAGAATACCTTGGCAGGATTTATCGCGAAGTGAAAGGACGTCCACGCTATCTTGTCACTGAGTCTACCGAAGAGGCTCGCGCGTTGGACAAAGGATCGGCTTAGTTGGATGGCAGGTCGATGGTAATTACCCGACTGGCGAAAGCACACACGACGTAGACCTTCCTGTTAAAAACGGCCAGGGCCGACGCTCCCTCCAGCTTGTAGGGCGCCTTCGGCTGCAAGGCCATCAGCTTGGTGCCATCCGGATCGAATACGAGGATTTCGTCCGTCGCCGGACTTATTGCGTAAAGGCGATCTGTCTGCGAATCGAACCATAGGTCTTGAAAAGACCAACCGGTCGCCTGCCAGTCGTCGACTTTCCACTTCGAAAGGAATTTTCCGCTGGTATCGAACACCTGGACCTGACGGTGATGGGGATCAGCCACGTAGACCCTTTGCCGTTTCGGATCGACGGTCACCGCGGTTGGCTCGTCGAATTGACCGTCTGCGGCGCCTTGCGAACCCCAGGTCGCAACGACGTTGCCGTTCCGGTCGAACTTAACGATGCGGGATCGGCCCTGGTCGACGACATAGACATTATCGTCCGGCGTTACCCAGACATCGCGGGGTCCATAAAACCCAGGGGGCGGGCCTTTCCATTCCGCCAGGAACCGGCCGTCGGCGCCCAGCTTTTGGACGCGATGATTGCTGACATCGGCGACATAGATGTCACCCTTCAGATCCACGGCGATGCCATTTGGTTCGCGGAAATCTCCACGGTTGCGGCCGGCCGTGCCAAACATTGAAAGAAAAACTCCGGCCGGTGAAAACTTTTGGATCCGGTTGTTATTCGAATCCGAAACCAGAATGTTGCCGGCGCGGTCGACAATTATGCCGCGGGGGAAATCGAACTGACCTCGACCTGCACCTTTGCCTCCCTGGTACATAGTAACAGGCGGAATCTGCATGATAAGCGCGTTGAGCCGCGTTGGATCGGGCTGCTTTAATGTCTTGGGAGGCGATGGTGGCACCTTGTAGATTACCAGATCGCCATACTGGTGGTTTTTGTCTTCCCAGACCTTCGGACAATTCACCGCGTAAAGTTCTTCATTGGGTCGCTTGATGAATTCGCCGCGGCGAACACCTTCGTCGATCGCGACGTAAGCGATTTTGTGTTTATAGAGCAGCCGAAAAACGGCATACGGATCGGTGCTTTCGAAAAACTGGCGGTATTCTTCGTCGCGCAGGTTTGTGTCGTATCCCGCGCTCCAGGCAAAGGAAGGCCAGCCATAAAAAATTTTTCGGCCGGCGAGTAGGATTTGATGGTTCACGAACCTGTCGCTTAAGAAGACATCATGCGGCTTTGTATTGTCGCGGACCCATTCCGCCAGCGGATCGCCGCCATACTTCATCTGGATCCAGTAACAATTATGGATCGGAAACAGATCGATAACGCCTCCGATAACTATTACCCCAGGGAGAAGCAGAGCGACCGGCCGGGATAAGAGGCGCAGCCAACTGGGTTTTATCAGCCAGAGCCGCCAAATGCCGTAGGCGACAAAGAGATTACTTATGATGAGCCAGATATTGAGGTACTTGTGGTTGGCCAGCGTCTCGATGCTTAGCTCGAGGCAAAATGTCATCGCGAACAGAATGCATAAGATCAGAAAGAAACGGCGCTGGAACCAGTTCGCGAAAGCAAGGGCAATAGCGACGAGACCTAGCTTTAGCCCGAACGAAAAACCAATGTAGCGAAGGACACTGGATAAAGTGGGATGATCGATGACATAACCCCAATGGAGAAACGGGTGAGTCGCCTTCGGCGCTCCTCCGGCGTTAAGAAGGGCGAGCTGCGGTAACGCAATCAGGGCCGTGATCAGGCCGAGGGCGACCATCTGCCGGCGACACGGAAAAAGAAAGAAAAAGCCGGCAAGGAGGGCAAAAGCAGCCGTAAAAATGAGGGCGTTCCAGAACGGAAGCAATCCAAGCAGACATCCGGCAAATATAAAACTTTTATCAAAGACAATGAACCGATTGGCTAGATCGCGGAGGCGGGTGGAAAGTGGGACTGGTGGCGGATCCTCAGGCTCTACTATTGCGAAAGACGGAGGCGGGAATTCGTCCTCTCTCGATCCAAAATCAGGCGCTGGTTCGGGCTTTATTCGGGCGGCAATAGCCTGGCGGTAGCGATCGATCAGGAATAGGAGAACGATGAGAAGGATCCCAAATCCGCTGGCGAAATGCCGCTGGTTCAAATACACGACCTGGGTCCAGATTCCCCATGATTCCCCCCGGTACGGATAACCGGAAGGGAGAAAATCCTTGAGGCCGCGAATGGTTTGCCAGGCCGCAGCGAGGGACGGTTGTGATTTAAAGAACGCGATGAAGCTCAGGGTGCCGTGGAAATAAAAGAGGGCGGCGCCGATACGGCCAACGGCGCGCGAGTTAAACAGCGCCTGCCCAAGCGCCATTAACAACGCCATCAGCGAAACCAGTGTAATGATGCTTAGGACGTTAAGACTCCACGCCAGGTTAAAGCCAAGAAAGGTCAGGTTCCCAGCCTGGAAGTAGAAGAGGAAGTGGTAGCGGATGGTTTCGCCGGAGAAGTGCGGATACTGAGTAGGAAAGTTATGACCGACGGCGAAGCTTTGAATGATCGCGGTGTTAGGTCCAAAGTCGCTCCATTCATTATTACCAATGAGTAAGATGCCATTCTTGTAGTTAAGCGTGGCAAACATCATCCAGCACGCCATGACTAAGAAGCCGCCGAGGGTCACCCAGTCCCAAAGCGCGGACCCTGGGACGCGTGGTCGAATGAATTGTCCGGCCCGCCGGCGCCGTCGAAGTAACCAGATGGTTCCAAGAGCTACCGCAAAGAAACAAAGGTCGCCCCACAATAATGGAGTTCTGGCTCTGCCGAAGCACCAGGAGGCAATATAGGTAAGCCACGTGCTAAGGAGCAAACCGACGAGCACGGCCGAGGCGCAGCGTTGCGCGACGGAAATAAAACGAAAGAAGCGCCGGCAGAGTTGATCGCCGAGGTAGATGGCAAGAAGGAGATAAAGAACAGCGAACATGCCAGGTCTCAGGGGTGGCCTACTACTTCGACATAGGCATGATGCAAAGGACGAAACATGCGCGACGTCATAAGACCTCTGCGATTCAGGGAGAAGGTAGCGAGCAACCTCAGGATGCCAAGGCCATAGCGAACCGAACGCGCAAAGCCGATCGTGCTGGCCTCGGGGAAATAACGATGAGGCACCGAGATTTCCTCAAAACGCGCGCCGAACGAAACCGCCTGCGCGACGATCTCCTGGTCGAAGATGAAATCGTTTGAGTTAAGAAGGAACGGCGTCGTTTCCAGCAAGCTCCTGCGAAAGGCGCGGAACCCAGTGTGGTATTCCGACAGGTCAAGCTTAAAGACCTTGTTTTCGCACCAGGTCAGGAAGCGATTGGAAAGACGCTTGTAGAACGGCATCCCGCCGGCGATGGCGTAAGCCATTCGCGAACCGAGAACGAAATCGGCGCGCCCTTCCACGATGGGGCGAACGAGGTCCGGGATTTTTTTGGGATCGTACTGATAATCGGGATGGAGCATGACGACGATATCGGCGCCGGCTTTGAGCGCTTCGATGTAACAAGTCTTTTGATTGCCGCCGTAGCCTTGATTCTCGGCGTGGAGAAAGACCCGGAGACCGAGGCGGCGCGCGACTTCGACCGTTGAGTCCGCGGAAAAATCATCCACCACGATGCATTCATGGACAATGTCGTGTGGAATTTCGCGAAAGGTTTGTTCGAGGGTCTTGCTGGCGTTGTAGGCCGGCATGATCACCACGATTCTTGGGTTCGTCATCTCGACCTAATCTTTTTCCAGTCAGCGATTATTTGCCAATCGTAATCGAAAAAAGAACGTGGCTAGCCAAACCCTGAGGCGCGGCGTAAAGAAATCCGCGTGATCGGGAAGCTAAAAAAGTTTCATTTCGTCGGCATTTGTGGAACGGCGATGGGATCGGTCGCAGCGGCGTTGGGCGAGCGCGGCTTCGTTGTCACCGGATCGGACGAAAGCGTTTACCCGCCGATGTCGACATTCCTCGAGAGCAAAGGCATCGCGCTCTTTTCGGGTTATCGGCCGGAAAACATTCCAGAGGACGCGGACGTGATCGTGATCGGCAACGCGATGAAGCGGGGCAATCCGGAAGTGGAAGCCATTCTAAACCGCAAGCTTTATTACATGTCGCTGCCGGAAGTGCTGAAAGAATTGTTCCTGCGCGACCGGCACAATCTCGTCGTCACGGGCACGCACGGAAAGACGACCACGACGTCCTTGCTCGCCTGGATCCTGAAGGTGGCGAAGCTCGACCCGAGCTACATGATCGGCGGCATTCCGGCAAACCTCGGCCAGGGCGCGCGCTTCAACGACTCGAAGTATTTCGTGATCGAAGGCGACGAATATGACACCGCGTTTTTCGATAAGCGCTCGAAGTTCGTCCACTACCTGCCGGAGCTGGTGATCGTGAACAACATCGAGTTCGATCACGCCGACATCTTCAACAATCTCGACGAGATCAAGCTAAGCTTCCGCCGGTTGTTTAACATCGTGCCGCAAAACGGGATGATCCTGTTGAACGGCGACGATGCGAACTGTGTGGATGTGGCGCGCCAGTTGCAGCCGCTCATGGCGCAGATCGAGGAAGTCGGTTTTTCGAAGAACTGCGCGCGGCGAATCCGCGAGGCATCCTATTCGTCAAACGGCTCGAGTTTTATTCTCGGTGAAGACAAATTCGAGATGCCGCTCGTGGGGGAGTTCAATGTCCGGAACGCGGCGATGGCAGTCTCAGCCGCGCGTTTTTACGGCGTGTCGCTCGCGAATATTCGCAAGGGGCTGAAGAGTTTTAAGGGAATCGCGCGCCGGCAGGAAGTGCGCGGCGAAGTGCGCGGAGTCACGGTGATCGACGATTTCGCGCATCATCCGACGGCGATCCGGGAGACGATCCGCGCGCTCCAGCATCGGTATCCTGGCTCGCGGATTTGGGCAGTCTTCGAGCCGCGCTCGAACACGACCCGGCGCGCCGTTTTCCAGCACGAGCTGCCGGATGCGCTGAAACTAGCCGACGGCGTTTTCATTTCGCAGATCGCGCGGCTCGATCAAATCCCGGAGAAAGAGCGACTCGATCCGCAGGCCGTGATGAAATCGATCGCCGCGGCAGGGCGTCCCGCGTTTTACGAACCGGACGCCGCTCATATTATAGAGAAGCTTGTGCCGCTGCTAAAAAAGAAGGACGTCGTGGCCGTTTTCAGCAACGGCGGGTTCGATGGGATTCATGGGAAGCTGTTGGAGAGGTTGAGGGAGTAGCCTGCGAAGCTCCAAGCACCAAGCTCCAAAGAAGCTCCAAATTCCAAGCTCCAAAGTCCCAGCGCGTGACGGAAACTGTTTTCCCTTCATTGTAGCAGCACCGACCGTTCGGCTTTCGCGCGCCAATTTGAAATTTGATGTTTGGAGCTTCTCTGGAGCTTGGAGCTTGGTGTTTGGAGCTTTAGCCCGTCCCGGGCGATCCATCTTGACCTTCGCTCCCAGACCTATTACATAAAGCGCGTGCTTCGCCCACTCTGTTCTGTGGCGCTGTGTCTCGCAGCGCTGACCTCCGCTTTCGGGCAAGCCCAGCCGACCAGCGCCCCCGCGGTTAGTCCGCGTCCGCTCCCGAGCGCGCCCCAGGTTGCGCCTTCCGCCCCAAGCGGTCCAGCAACCACTTCGAACGCACCGCCGCCCGCGCAAACGAGTCCCGCGCCAGCATCCATTCCAGGGCTGACTCCGCTTCCCGACAAAACCGTCACGCTTCAATTCCCCAACAGCGACGTAGTCGATGTCCTTCGCTATTACGAGCAGCTCACCGGCACCAAGCTGATCATGGACAATTTCGTCCAGGGCAAGGTGAACATCGCGCTTAGCCGGCCAGTGCCGAAGGATGAAGCCATCAAGATTATTGAGATGAATTTGCTCATGAACGGCTATTCGCTCGTGCCCGCCGGCGATGGCATCGTGAAAGTCATCGGCACCGGACGCAGTCCGCGCAACGCCGGCGTTCCGCTGATCTCCGATGAAGCGGACATTCCGGAGGGCGAACATGTCGTCAGCTTTCTCTTCAAACTGCACTACGCCGATCCGGTCGAACTCCAGCAGGTGCTTGGGCAATATTTGTCGCCGCCGCAATCCTACACGTCATTCCTGGCGTTGCCGAAAGCGTCCGCCATTCTCATCACGGAAAACTCCGCGGTCATTCGCAGCCTGATCCACATCGTGGACCAGATCGACGTGCCACCCGCGCAGGTGGTGAGCGAGTTCATCAAGCTCGAGCGCGCCGACGCGAGCAAGGTAGTCGAAATGTTGAAAGACGTTTTCGACAAGGGCGGTGCGACGACCACGACCACTACTACCGTTGCGCCCGGCGTGCGCCCTGTTCGTCCCGGTGTGAACGTGCCGCCGCCGCCGCCGCCGACCACCCAGGTTTCAATCGAGGGCGACCTCAGCGGGTTAACGGCTTTGACCGAAGAAAATATCGTGGTCGGTAAAATCAAAATCGCTGCTGATGTGCGGACGAATCGGATTCACGTCATCACCCGCCCCATCAACATGCCCTTTATCAGGAAGCTGATTTCCGAGTTCGACGCGAACGTGGAGTTCGGTAAACCGGTGACGCGACCGCTGCGTTACATCAGCGCCGCGGATGTCCTCCCGGTAATCGTTCAAGCGCTCACCGAGCCGGGCGCGAACCAAGGCGCGGGCGCCGAGACAACCAATCCGGCCGCGCCGCAGCAACAGGCCCAACAGAACCAGCGGCGAACAAATCCGAGCAATTACTCGAGCACGAGCGGACTGGATTCCAGCTCAAGCAGCAGCGGCTCGCAGAATTTCTCTGAAGAGCTTTCCACCCAGGCCGTGGACACCACGCCGAAGGCGGTCACGATTGGCAACGCGAAAATCATTGCGGATCAACGCGCCAACACAATCATCATTCTGGGAAACAAAGAAGTAGTGGTGAAGGTCGAGAAGATCTTAGACGAGATGGATGTCAGTTCGCCGCAGGTCGCGTTGAGCACGGTTATCGGCGAGCTGACGTTGAATGATGACGAAGATTTCGGCGTGGACTGGTTCGGCAGGCATTCACGCGGGTTGGATGTGGCCGCGACGAGCAATTTTACAAGCGTGCCTCCCGTAGCTGGCGGAGGAACGATCACAACGGATGCAAATGGTAACAGAACGACGAGCGGTGGAACGGTGTTCGATCCTGCCAACCTGCTCGGCTTTACCCAGCTCGCGACAAATGCAGCCAGCGGTGCAAATATCTATCTTGCGGCCGGCAGGACTTTAGCCGGCGTAGTCCACCTTCTTAATTCGACTGGTCGTTTCAAAACGATTTCTCGTCCGACGGTTTTTACCAGCAATAATAAGAAGGCAATCATTGCCTCTGGCACTGAGATTCCTGTTCCCGTCAACACAATTCAAAACGCGATTGGGACGACAGGTATTGTCAACAACGGGATTGCTCAGACATCGAATATCCAATTCAAAAAAGTCGCTCTGCAACTCGAAGTCGTTCCCCTGATAAATTCTGAGAAAGAAGTGACCCTCGATATTCTTCAAAAACTCGATAGCCTCGCTGGATCAACCGTCGTCAGTGGCAACGCGATTCCGAATATTGCCACTCGTTACATTAAGACGACGGTGTCGGCGCCCAATTGTTCGACGATTGTGCTTGGAGGCTTGATCACTGATGACAAACGACGGAGTACAACGGGAGTCCCGCTTCTCAGCAGGGTCCCGTTGATTGGTTCATTATTCCGTAACACGAACAAAACCAAAATGCGGACCGAGCTCGTTGTTTTAATGCGGCCAGAAGTTTCGCTGACAAAACTCGACCTCTATCGACTGCGGCAAAAGAACGAGGACAAAACGCATTTCGGGCCTGAGCTCGATCAAGATGATTGTCCTGATTGTCCGAAACCCACTGAAGACAAGCAGATCGTTCTTCCCGCGCCTGATATGCCGGGGATGAAGTAATTCTGGGGAGCGCACGCGCCTCGCGTGCTGATTTCGGCGCCTCGCCGAAATTTATTTGCTCTTCGACAAAAGTTCGCGATCGCGAGGGCGCGATCGCCAGCACGCGAGGCGCGTGCGCTCCCCAGACGGAGACGCAGCATGACAATTCGACTGTGTTCGAGTAAGATCAGCGCGTGAATCCGGCGATCAGTAATTCGTTGATCGATCTGCTTATGGCGAGCGGTGTGCCGTCGCGAGAGGAAGCGGCGGAACTTGCGACGAACCTTAACGGCGGTTCGTGGACAACCCAGGTGCTCGACTCCGGCAAAGTCGACGAGCAACGGTTCCTCGAAGCGATCGGAAATTTTTTCCAGGTCCCGGTCATGTCGATCGACACAAAACGAATTGAGCGCTCGACGCTCTCGCTCCTTCCCAGCCGGTTCGTTTTTCAGCACCACATTTTGCCCATCGAAACGCGCGACAAGACGGTCGTGCTCGCAACCTACGATTTGTTTAACTCGGTCGGGCGTCAGTTGGCGGCGCAGTTGTTGAAGCGGCCCACGGAATGGGTGCTGGTGCCGCGCGCCCAGATTTTGCGCGCCATGAAAACCGTCTACGGCGTCGGGGCGGAAACGTTCGACGAAATCCTGAAGACGAACCGATCGTTCGAAGGCGCGGAAGACATCGAGATGGCGACCGACCTCGACGCGAACGATCCGGAAGCGTCGGTGGTGAAATTCGTGAACCAAATTATTCGCGAAGCGATTCTGGAACGCGCGACGGATATTCACGTCGAACCGCTCGAAGGCGATTTGCGCATCCGTTACCGGATCGACGGCATCCTGCACGAGGTCGCGGTGCCGCCGCAATTGCGGCTGCTCCAATCGGCGATCATCTCGCGCTTGAAAGTCATGGCGCACATGGACATCGCCGAGCGCCGTCTCCCGCAGGACGGCCGGATCAATTTGCAGGCGCACGACCAGAACATCGACGTCCGCGTTTCGACGATTCCGACGGTGAACGGCGAGTCGATCAGTTTGCGTTTGCTCAGCCGCAGCGAGACGCAGCATTTCGGATTCGACCGGCTCGACATGAGCGAGAAGCAGGGGCGGGTCGTCCGGGCGCTGCTCGCGCAGCCGAATGGAATCATCCTCCTGACCGGGCCGACCGGCTGCGGAAAATCGACGTCGCTTTATTGCTTCCTCAGCAGCATCAATTCGGTCCAGCGCCGGATCATCACGATCGAGGAACCTGTGGAATATCGTTTGCCGGGCGTGTCGCAGATCGACGTGAAACCGGAGATTGACCTGACGTTCGCGAAAGGGCTCCGCCACATTTTGCGGCAGGACCCGAACGTGGTGATGGTCGGCGAAATTCGCGACGTCGAGACGGCCGATATCTCGATCCGCGCGGCGATGACCGGCCACCTCGTCTTTAGCACGCTCCACACGAACGACGCGGTCGGCGGCATCACACGCTTGCTCGACATGGACGTGGAGCCGTTTTTGTTGTCGTCCGTTGTGAAAGCGTTCATCGCGCAACGGCTGGTGCGCACGATGTGCCCGCATTGCGTGCGAATCTACGATTATCCGCGCGAGTATCTCGCCGAGATAGGCGTGCCGGCGGAAATGGGAACGCAATTTCGACGCGGCGAAGGCTGCGATAGTTGCCGGCAAACCGGATATCAGGGCCGGCTGGCGATTTATGAAATCTGTGTCGTGACCGAGCCGCTGAAAAAATTGATCATGCAGAAACGCGACGGCGGCGAGCTGAAGCAGTGCGCGATTAGCAACGGCATGGAGACATTGCGCCAGGACGGCTGGCGCCGCGTGGCCCAGGGCAAGACGACCATCGAGGAAGTGGTGCGCGTGACCCAGACCGATGAAGTGATGGCCGAGACCGAATTGCAAAGCGCGCCGGCCCTGTTCTCTGAAGCGCCGATGGTGGTGCGGTAGGGCCGCCCGGAGAACCGGGCGGAAGCTCCAAATCTCAAGCACCAAGTTCCAAAGAAGCTCCAAGCACCAATAATCAAACAAGCGGCGTCCCTGATTTTGGAGCTTCGATGTTTGGAATTTCTTTGGAGCTTGGTGCTTGGGATTTGGAGCTTTCTATTCCCCGCGTAAATCGCGAATCGCTGTCGCGTAATCCGGCGCGCGGAAAATGGAAGTTCCGGCAACAAGAACGTTCGCGCCGTTCTCGATCGAAACGCGAGCGGTCTCAGCGTTGATGCCGCCGTCGACTTCGATGTGGAGTTTGCCGCCGTGGGCGTCGCGCCACTCTTTCGCGCGACGAACTTTCTCCGTCATCTCGGGTCGAAAGGATTGGCCGCCAAAACCGGGATGGACCGTCATGATGAGGAGCAGATCTATGACGTCGAGAAACGGCGCGACGGCTTCGAACGACGTTGCCGGATTGAGGGTTAGCCCAACTCCACAACCGGCGGCCCGAATGGCCGCCAATGTTTCCGGAACTTCGTGCTGCGATTCCGATTCGACGTGAACCGTGATCGAATTCGCGCCGGCTTCGAGAAAACGCGGCAGATAATGATCCGGCCGCTCGATCATCAAATGAACGTCGAGCGGCAGTTTCGTGTGTTTGCGCACCGTCGCGACCACCGCGGGCCCAAACGAAATGTTATCGACGAAATGCCCATCCATGATGTCGAGGTGCAACCAATCGGCCCCGGCTTCTTCCGCGCGATGAATCTCCGCTTCGAGATTCGAGAAGTCTGCCGCGAGAATCGAAGGAGCAACGATAATTTGCGGCATTGGCGCTAGTGTTAAGGGTTAAGTTTTAAGTGTTAAGGGAAGAGTTCGCTTTTACACCTTAAAACTTAAAACTTAACACTTAACACTTAAAAGACTTGCGCATCAGGAGCGGCGTTTCATGTTATCGCCGCTTCGCAGGCCAGCAGACTCGCCTGGAACGCTCGACTAATTAGATTTCATGTTTAACGGACTCTTTGGCTGGTTATCCAGCGACATCGGCATCGACCTCGGCACGGCGAACACACTCGTTTACGTCAAAGACCAGGGCATAGTTTTGCGTGAACCGTCGGTCGTGGCGGTGCAGGCAGGCACGAACAAAGTTCTCGCCGTCGGTGACGAAGCGAAACGGATGCTCGGTCGCACGCCGTCGAATATCGTCGCGGTGCGGCCGCTGAAAGATGGCGTCATCGCGGACTTCGAAGTCACTGAAGCGATGCTCCGGCATTTCATCACGAAAGTGCATGGACGCCGAGTCCGCGCGAAGCCCCGGGTCGTTATCGCAGTGCCGTCCGGGATCACGGAAGTGGAGAAACGTGCGGTGCGTGAATCGGCGACGCATGCGGGTGCGCGCGAAGTTTATTTGATCGAGGAACCGATGGCGGCGGCGATCGGTGTCGGTCTGCCGGTCCAGGATCCGGCGGGCAATATGATCATCGACATCGGCGGCGGGACGACCGAGGTCGCGTTGATTTCACTTTCCGGAATTGTGTTCAGCCGCAGTGTGCGAGTCGCGGGCGATGAGCTCGACGAAGCGATCGTCCAATACATGAAGCGCGCTTATAATTTGATGATCGGCGAGCGCACCGCGGAAGAAATTAAAATCAAAATCGGGTCTGCGTATCCGAGTGAAAAAGAAACGAGCGTGGAAGTGAAAGGGCGCGATCTCGTGGCCGGTTTGCCGAAGACACTGATGATCACTTCACAGGAGGTGCGCGAAGCGCTCCTCGAACCGATCTCAACCATCGTCGATTCGGTTCGCATCACGCTGGAGCGTTGTCCGCCCGAATTGTCCGCAGACCTGGTCGATCGCGGTCTCGTTTTGGCCGGCGGCGGCGCCTTGCTTCGCGGCTTCGATAAACTTTTGAGCGAAGAAACCGGTTTGCCTGTCCACGTTGCCGAAGATCCGCTCAGCGCGGTCGCGGAAGGAACCGGCAAATGCCTCAATGAACTTAAATTTTTGCGTCAGGTGGCCTCAAGCGATCGCAACTGGCGCTAACAAATTCGGAATGCGGAATGCGGAATGCGGAACGCATACCGATCGCGCCGTTAGTGCGGTTTCTTTTATTCCACATTCCGCATTCCGAATTCCGCACTCGACATGAATCGGTCGAGCATCATCACGCTCGTCGTTCTCGGCGCGATTCTGGCCTACTTCCTTACCTTCGGCGCGGAGGGGACGCGCAAGTTGCAGGCGGGATTCTACAAGGTCATGTCGCCGTTTCTTACGAGCGGCTCCGGGATCAAGAAGCAACTGACGTCGGTCAGCAGCGGATTGCAGACGCTGGAGGAGCTCGAACGTGATAACGCGTCGCTGAAAGTCGAGAACCGCTCGCTGAAGGCGACGAACCAGTCGTTGCGCGACGTGGAACATGAAGTGAATCGGCTCCGGCGGGCCCTGGCGTATCGCGAACGGGCGCCCTTTCGTCTGGTGCCGGCGGAACTCGTCGCGCGCGATTCGTCGACATGGTGGCGAACGATTTCGATCAATCGCGGAAAGGCCGACGGGATCGAGCCGGACCAGGCGGTTGTGACTGATGATGGCGTCGTCGGCAAAACGGCGACGGTGGGCGACAACATCACTATCGTTCTTCTAGTTTCCGACGAGAATTGCAAAGTCGCCTGTTCCATCGAAGGCAGCCGCGAGCAGGGAATTGTTTCCGGCGAGCGCGTGACTGGTTCGATCTCGCCCATGCTCGATCTTAATTTTCTTTCAAAACAGGCGAACCTCCAGCCGGGCGCGAAAGTTTACACGTCCGGCGTCGGCGGCGTTTTTCCCTCGGGCCTGCTCGTCGGGGTGATCCAAAGTTTCAAGGTGCGTGAACTGGACAGCCAGGCGCGAGTCACGCCGGCGGTGGACTTGGCGCATCTGGAAGATGTGTTCGTCGTCACAGGAAGAAAATGACGAAGCAGAGGAATGACGAAGCACGAATGACGAATGACGAAGGAATGACGAAGCCCGAAATCCGAATGAAGACAGAGCCGCTATCTTTTTTCCCTCATTGGTCATTCGGACTTCATTCGTCATTCGTCATTCGTCATTCGTCATTTCGGCAAAGCCGTTCTCATTCGTCATTTGAGCCGCGATGATTTTCTTTGTTGTTCTTCTTCTTCTGACCTTCCTGGCGCAGATCGCGGAGTTTTTCATTCCGCCGCTCGATTGGATGTACGACGCGCGGATTTACATCGTGCCGATCATCGTTTTTTACGGCGCGATGTCGCTGCCGTTTCCGTTGGTGATGGGCCTGGCGTTTTTCGCCGGCTTCATGCTCGACGCGCTCACGGCCCAGGTCCTCGGCGGCCGGGTTGAAATCTCGGTGGGATGGTCAATACTGCTCTACGCCGTGCTGGCGGCCATTATGCATGGGCTTCGGCCGTTGTTTATTAAAGGACGCTGGGAAGTGCATTGCATAATGAGTGGGGTTTGCACTTCCGCGATCATCCTCTCGCAATACCTCATGATTTCGTTTCGGCGCGGCTCGCTTTTTTTCAATCGCGAAGCCTGGTGGCAGATCATCGGGCCGGGGATCATCGCGATGCTGATCGCGCCCCTGGCTTTCTGGATCCTGCATTGGCTCGCCGGCCTAACGAGAAATCCTTATCGTCCCGACCGGGACGCTTATGATGCGTACGATGCTTACCCATAATGAATCCAACCCGTTTTAGTTCCCGCTGGCGTTTGCAATTTCTCGCGCTCCTCTTTCTCGCCGGACTCGCGGCGTTGCTCGGTCGACTCTGGTACGTGCAAGTCGCGCACGGCCCGGAGTGGACCGCGAAAATTCGCGGCAGTTCGGAAGCGACGGTGCGGATTCCGTCGGTCCGCGGCGAGATTCGCGATCGCAACGGAACCACGCTGGTGGCGAATCGCGCCAGCTACGAGGTTGACTTTTATTTGCCGGAAATGGTGAAGGGCTATCGCGAACGCGTCGGTCCGCCGCCCTTGACCGAATATCGGAGCACGATCAACGGGATGCCGAAAGACCTGAAGGAACCCGACATCGTGAAGATCGTGAACAGCGGCATCGTTCTGCGGCTCGACGATCTCGATTTGGCGCGCGACTACAATTCCGTCCAGCTCCAGCGCCATTTCCGGACGAACACCGAAGTGCCGTATTCGTATTTGAAGGACATCAATTTCGACACGATGGCGAAGTTTTCCGAGCACGACGTCGGATTGCCCGGCGTGGATATTTCCATCAAACCGGTGCGCTCGTATGTCTACGGCGCGCTCGCGTCGCACTTGCTCGGTTACGTCGGGCCGCCGGACGACACGAACAAGGAGGAAGCGAAGAAGTTCACGTTTTATCAGGCGGACGTAGAAGGAAAATCCAACGTCGAGAAAGCGATGGATGAATATTTGAAAGGGAAACCCGGGATCCGTTACATGCGGCGCAACGCGAAGGGACAGATCGACGGCGTCCTGCGCGAAGTCCCGCCGACGGCCGGCGCGAACGTGAACCTGACAATCGACGCCCGCATCCAGATGATCGCGGAGGAAGCGTTGCGCGCAGTCGGCCGGGCGGCTGCAGTCGTCATTGATCCAAACAACGGCAACATCCTCGCGATGGCGTCAGTTCCGTCGTTCGATCCGAATGCTTTTATTCCGAGCATCAAGGCGAAGGATTGGGAAGCGCTGCGGAAAGATGAAGCGACGCCGATGGTAAACCGCGCGGTAAGCGCGTTCCCGCCGGGATCGACTTTCAAGCTGGTGACGACGCTCTCCGGTTTGCGAAAAGGACTCGCGAACAAAACGTTCAACTGTGGCGGCGGCGTGAGCTACGGCGACCATTTTTTCCATTGCTGGATCGGCGAGAAAGGCGGGAGCCACGGCACCCTCGGCATCGCGGATGCGATCAAGGTTTCGTGTAACTCGTTCTTCTACCAATTTGGAAACGCAGCCGGGATCGAAGCGATCGATCAAACCGGTGACGATCTGGGCCTCGGCAAAACTTCCGGCATCGAGATCACGAGCGAATCTCCCGGCGTGCTACCGGGGCCGGATTGGATGCGAATTCATTATCCGCGGGAGCGCTGGTCGCAGGCTTACACCGCGAACGTTTCAATCGGCCAGGGCTACGATCTGGTCACGCCGCTTCAACTCGCGATGGTATATGCCACGGTGGCAAACGGAGGCGTCTCTTATTATCCAAGGCTCGTCCAAAGCGTGACGAACCTCGATGGCACGCCGCTCCTGAATGAAAAAGGCCAGCCGGTCGTGAAACCGGAACCTAAAGTTCGTCACGATTTGCGTTTTGATTTTCCGCAACAACAAATCCAGCTGGCACGTCGGGGCCTGTGGAAGGTCGTGAACGAAGACGGCGGCACTGCCCGGGTGGCGCGCTTGAGTGCCGTGCAGGTCGCGGGCAAAACGGGAACGGCGCAGGCGATGACCGAAGGCAAGAAGGACACCATCGCGTGGTTCGTTTGCTTCGCGCCGTTTGACGCACCGAAGTATACGATCGTCGTGATGGTGCAGGGTGGCGAACATGGCGGCTCGGTCGCGGCGCCGATTGCGACGCGGATTCTCGAGCGTTGCCTCGCGATGGACCAGGGCAATTTCCAGCAGCAGGTCGCCTGGATCGCCCCCGCCCACAAAGCTAATCCATTCCAGATGATTCCAGCGGTCCAGTTCAAAGACTCCGGACCGAAAATCGACGCGAGTGACGAAGAAAATCTCGACGGCGACAGCAATAGCGATATGGCAAACACAACTGCCGATCCCTCAGTCGAACCGGACCCAGATGCGGCGGGCAAAGTAAAGAAGGCTCCGCGTCCCGTCGTGGTCGCCACGCCGCCGCCGCGTAAGCCCAACTTTTTTGAAAGACTTTTTGGCGTCCGCCCGAAGCCGGCGTCAGCACCCACGCCACCGCCGAAACAAACACCACGGCCGGTGCGCAGATGATGAAAAATCTTGATCGAACCTTAGCGCTCCCTCCCGTCGCTTCGTTCCTGATCGCAGCCACTCTCCCCGCTTATGATGGACAAAGTACGAAGGATTTTAGGTCTGGGGGGTCCCAAGACCGGCAACAAACTGGTAATCAGCGTCGAGAAACTCGAGCGCCGAGTGGCGCTCCTCGAGAACGGACGGCTCGAAGAATATAACGTCGAGCGCAACACCTCCCGGAACATCGTCGGCAGCGTCTACAAGGGAAAAGTTAAGAACATCGAGATGGGATTGAAGGCGATGTTCGTCGACATCGGCTTCGAGAAAAATGCGTTCCTCCATTTTTGGGACGCGATCCCGGCCGCGCTGGACAGCGGCATTGAAGAAATCGATCGGCCGAAAGGCCGGCAGCCGAAAAAGCGGATCACGGCAAAAGACATCCCGAGCATTTATCCGGTCGGTTCCGACGTAATCGTGCAGGTGACGAAAGGTCCGATCGGGACGAAGGGCCCGCGGGTTTCGACGAACCTGAGTTTCGCCGGCCGCTATCTCGTTTTCATGCCGTACAGCGACCGCAGCGGCATCTCGCGCAAGATCGAGGATCCGAAGGAGCGCGACCGGCTCCGAAAGATTCTGCGCAGCCTCGAAATTCCGGACGGCGTCGGCGTGATCATCCGGACAGTTGGCGAAGGCCAGCGGGCGCGTTATTTCGTTCGGGATCTCAGCATGCTGGTCGAGCAATGGGCCCGTGTCGAAGAGTTGATCAAAAATGAGCCGGCGCCGTGCCGCGTTTTTGAAGAACCTGATTTGGTCGAGCGCACCGTGCGCGATTTTCTGACGGAGGAGATTGACGAAGTGGTGTGCGACGACCGGAGCGCCATCGATCGGATGAACGCGATGGTGGGCCAGATTTCGCGCCGGGCCCGGAACCGGATCAAGTTTTACGATGGCGCGACGCCGATTTTCGAGACGTTCGGGATCCAGAAACAGATCGACGACGCGTTTCATCGCCAGGTGTGGTTGAGGTGCGGCGGCTACATTGTGATCGACGAGACCGAAGCGCTGGTTGCCGTCGACGTGAATACCGGCCGGAACAAGGGCGGACGCGACGTCGAGAAAACGATCCTGCAAACGAACCTCGAAGCCGCTGATGAAATTTCGCGGCAACTGCGACTGCGGAACATCGGCGGCCTGATCATCGGCGACTTCATCGATATGAAGAGCCGGAAAGATCAGCAGGCGGTTTACTCCCTGATGAAGGAACGGCTCAAGCGCGACAAGGCGAAGACGCACGTCCTGCCGCTTTCGGCTCTCGGGTTAATGGAAATGACACGGCAACGGGCGCAGGAAAGCCTGAGCGATTCGATCTACGAAAATTGTCCATACTGCCAGGGCCGCGGCGTGGTCAAAACCTCGATGACGACGAGCGTGGAGCTCCACCGGACGCTCAATACGGTGATGCGGAAATATCAGGAAACCGTCCACGAATTCCGCGTCATTTTGAATCCGGACGTGTTAAAGAGGTTGAAGGAGGAGGATGAGGAGTTTCTGATCGAGCTGGAGCGGCGGTACGCGGGGCGGTTGCTCTTCCGCGGCGACCCGACGTATCACCATGAAAAGTTCGTCATTACGGATGCCCAAAACGGGGCGGAACTTAAACCTTGACACCCGGCAAAAAACCCCGATTCAATGCTTGCAAATAAAATTGGCTCATGGCAAGATCGCGGACATCCAGGGAAACCCCCAGGTGCGTATCTTGAAGATGTGCGGTGAAAGCCGCATGGAGATTTAACCAAAGGAGAAAACAACAATGAAGAAACTAACCCTTAGCTTGTGCGCGGCAGTCGCGATGGCCACGGCCGCTTATGCTGGCGAGACCTATTCCAAGGAATCGAAGAGTGTCACCCCGCCGCCGTGCCCACAGTGGTACGCGGACAACGAGTTCAACGTGACGCTGAGCGGTGTCTACGTCTGGACGGGCAACGACTGGCGTGATGACCGCTATTTGGCGATCGATCACGGCTGGGGCGGCGCGATCGATGCGAAATACTTTGTTCATCGCTATTTCGGTTTCGGTGTCCAGGGCTGGGTCGCCGAAGCGAAAACGCACGACATCTTCGACAACGGATTCACCCGCGTCTGGGGTCCTGAAGATTCGCACGCCGTCGGCGGCGTCCTCGGCACCTTCACCCTGCGCTTCCCGATCAGCTGCTCGCGCTTCGCGCCTTACTTCTGGCTCGGCGGCGGCGGCGTCTTCGGTGGCGGCCGGTCTCACGACTTCTTCCTTGATAGCACGCAGCCGCTCGGCATCGTGCGTCGGGAATTTGATGACAGCAAGTCCAAGGCGGTCGGTCAGGTCGGCGGCGGTGTTGAAGTTCGCTTCACCCCGCACCTCGGCTGGACCAACGACATCAGCTGGAACGTTGTCTCGGGTTCCGACAACAACTTCGGAATGGCCCGCACCGGTCTGAACTTCGCGTTCTAAACAACGCCGTATAATTCCAAACGCCGGGAACACCGTGAGTGTTCCCGGCGTTTTTTTTGTACGTGGACGAAGGTCTTCTGTAGCCGCTGCCCTGTGGGCAGCGTCGGCCTTTGCGTGGCATCGATCTCGCGCTTCGCACAGCGAAGCGGCTACAGAAGAGGAGCGATGAAGAGATTCCTTTTAATTTTCCGCTCTTCGGCGCGTTAACTTCATGAAAGGAAAATGCAAAGCATCGGAGCCGAGGCGGGAAAGATGAACGGCCAGCAGATGGACGCGCTGCTCCGGCGCTTTGAACGGCCACTCTTGCAATACGCAACTCGAATTCTAGGCGACAGCGACCGGGCCCGCGACGTGGTCCAGGAAACCTTCGTGAAGCTGCAAAACGAAAAGCGGGAGCAGATCGACAGCGGACCCGCGAAATGGCTCTTCACCGTCTGCCGCAACGGCGCGCTCAACATTTGCCGGAAAGAAAAACGGATGACGTATCTCGACCAGGAATTACTCGAGACGCGCGCGAGCGAGGAGCCGGCGCCGTTCGAAACCCTGGAACAAAAGGAGGCGTCCGGGTTCCTCCTCAAAATTCTCGGAACCCTGCCGCCGCGGCAACAGGAAGTGCTCCAGCTAAAATTTCAAAACGACCTGAGCTACCAGGAAATCAGCGAGATCACGCAGCTCTCGGTCAGCAACGTGGGCGTGATGATTCACAACGCGCTCAAAACTCTGCGGCAACGTTACGGGCGAGCGTCCCGGGATTTTCTGCCGTTCACACCTCGGACAGTCTCATGAAAGTAAACCTCGATGATCCCAACCTGACGGCATTCGCGCTTGGCGAGCTGTCGCCCGACGACCACGCGGAGATGGCGAAGGCGATTGCCGATTCACCGGAGGCGCAAAATTATGTCGCGGAGACGCAGCAATTCGCGCGATTGCTCCGAGTGGAATATGAAGCGGACCGGCAACAGCCAGCCGATACGATTGTGAAAAAGCCGCAGCGTTTTTCCGACGCGGCGCGAATCGAAGCGGAGCGCCGGTCTTCGTCGCGTTATCAATGGGGATCGCTCGCCGCAGCGTTTGCAATTTTCGCCGTGCTCGGAGCGCTGGCGATCTCAACGATCAAGCGAGAAGTCGGGCGTGGCGTGACGGATTATGCGAAGCCGGGCGGTCCCAAAGAAAATCCTCCCGCAACGGTCGAAGCAGTCCCGGAGCCGACCGTCGAAATGGAAGTCGCACAGCAGCCAGTGGGACCTGCGACGACCGCCGCACCGCCGGTCGTGAGTGAGTTTCGCGAAGAAAAGCAGAGCGCCAGTAAGGATATGGCGGCAGCGGGCAAGACTCGAAACTTTGCGCTCAATCCTTCCGCTCCCAAGCCAATGCCGATGATGCGCTCGTATGCCTCTAATGGCGCCGGCATGACCGAAACGACCGAGTTCGAGCCGCCGTCGCGCTACCGCCAGGATTTCAACACGGCGACTTACGATAAAGTGGAAGAGAACCCGTTCCTGCCCGCGGCGGCCAATCCACTCTCTACGTTCTCGATCGACGTCGACACGGCTTCGTATGCGAACGTGCGACGTTTTATCAACTCCGGCTCGCTGCCGCCGAAAGATGCGGTCCGAGTCGAAGAGATGATCAATTATTTCACTTACGACTACAAAGAGCCCGAAGGCGACAAGCCGTTCTCGATCGATCTCGACGCGACGAGCTGCCCGTGGGAACCGAGCCATCGGCTGCTGCGGATCGGACTGAAAGGGCGCGAAGTGGCGAACGAAAAACGGCCCGCGAGCAACCTGGTGTTTCTCCTCGATGTCTCGGGCTCGATGATGCCGTCGGAGCGGTTGCCGCTGGTGAAGCAGGCGATGCGTTTGCTCGTCGACAAGCTGACGGAGAGCGATCGCGTGGCCATCGTGATTTATGCCGGCGGCTCCGGTCTGGCGCTGAAATCGACGCCGGGCAACGAGAAAGAAAAAATCCTGCGGGCGCTGGAAGAATTGCAGGCGGGCGGTTCGACAAATGGCGCTGAAGGAATCGAGCTGGCTTACAAAGTTGCGGCCGACAATTTCATTAAGGGCGGCGTGAACCGCGTCATCCTCGCGACCGACGGAGACTTTAATATCGGCGTTACGAACCAGGGCGACCTGATTCGGTTGATCGAAACGAAGGCGAAGACCGGCGTGTTCCTCAGCGTCCTCGGCGTCGGCACCGATAACCTGAAGGACTCGACGATGCAGAAGCTCGCCGATAAGGGGAATGGCAATTACGCGTATCTCGATTCGGTCGAGGAAGCGCGGAAGGTCCTCGTTCACCAGATCAACGGCACGCTAATGACGATCGCGAAGGACGTGAAGATCCAGGTGGAATTCAATCCGGCCCGGGTGGCTTCGTATCGATTGATTGGTTACGAAAAACGGCTGCTGCGGAAAGAAGATTTCAACAACGACAAGGTGGACGCTGGCGAGATCGGCGCGGGCCACACGGTGACGGCTCTCTACGAAGTGGTCCCGGCCGGCGCCGGGACGACGGATCCGGCGGCCAGCGTTCCACCGGTCGATCCGTTGAAGTATCAATCGCCGAGCGCGCCGGCGACGACGGCGAAAAGCGAAGCGAATGGCTCGCCGGAAATGGTGACGGTGAAGTTGCGCCATAAGAAACCGGACGGCGATGTGAGTGAGCTGACGGAACGTTCATTTACCGATAATGGATCGAAATTCGAGAACGCCGCGCCGGATTTGAAATTCGCCGCGGCGGTGGCGGAGTTCGGGATGCTGCTGCGCGATTCGCAATTCAAAGGGAAGGGGACGTTCGGCGCGGTAATCGAGTGGGCCCAGGAAGGAAAAGGGCGGGACGCGGCAGGATACCGGGCCGGGTTCATCGAGATGGCGCACAAGGCGCAATCGTTGAAGCCGCGCGAGGGATAATTGAGTTGCCTCTCGATGTTACACTGGTAACAGTGTAACATGAGAAGAAAAAGAACGGACGCGCCGAAGCGGGTCGAGCGGGTCCAGATCGGGGCGCGGATGGAGAAGCGGCTCGTAAAAGTGCTGCGCGGCCTCGCCGATTATCTCGATCTTTCTCTGGGCGATTTGCTCGAGGGGATTACGCTTCACGCGCTGGAAGGAAAAGCACCCTTCTCAGCCGAGACCCTCGCACACGTGAAACGCTTCAAGACGGTTCACGGATTGACGTTAACAGCGAAGGACAGCCACCGGCTTGTCGAGGTTCGGCAGTGAAGGATGCGGAAGCACAGATCGTGGCCTTCGAAACCGGTGCGCTCGATCCAGCGGAGTTTCCGCATTCAGAACACGTCCGGCTCGGATACGAAATGCTGGGCCGCTCTTCGTTTGGCGAAGCGATCTCCCGATTTTCGCACGGATTGAAGTTGTTGGCGGCGAAAGCGGGAAAGCCGCAGGTTTATCATGAAACCATCACGGTGGCTTTTCTTGCGCTGATCAACGAACGGCGGGCGGCCGGCGCCAACCAAACCTGGGCCGGTTTCAGAGCGAATAACGCGGATCTTTTCGAGAAACGTTGCCTTGAGAAATGGTACGGCGCCGAACAGCTCGGCACCGATTTGGCGCGGCGAACATTTTGCCTGCCTACACTTCCTCCAAAGCGGTTGGATCCGCGGCCGGTTTGACCCGCATCGCGAGGAAGGCGCCGAAAAGGAGAAGGCCCGCGCTCCAAAGTTGGGCGGGAGTGAGCCGTTCGCCGAAAAAGAGCGCAGACAATCCGAGAGCGCCGGCCGGGCAAATGAGCTGCAAGGTTTGGGAGAGCGCGACCCCGACTTTCTTGATCGCCACGTAATACAAAACGTGGGCGAGACTGATACAGGTGACGGCGGAAACGATGAGGATGAGGTTTACGCCGGCATCGACGTGCAACGGCGTCTCGATTTTTCCAAACCAAATCGTGAGGGGCAGGAGAAGCAGCGACGTGATGAAACTGACGATGCCGAAACTGCGGATTGGCCCGAGCATGGCGGACGGCCGTTTCACCAAGACGCTGTAGAGCGCCCAGCAAAAACTTGCGACGAAAGCAATGGCGAAGCCGCGCAACGGCATGGCGCCCGCCTGCCAACCCTCCTGAAAATAAACGACGCCGATCGCGCCGATGAGTCCGAGCGCGGTTCCCACCTGAAATTGCCACTGTCGAATGATGTGACGTTCTTCCGGAAAAAAAATCACCGCGAGCACCGCCGTGAAGATGACCGTGGAGCGGCCAAAGATCGCGTAAACGCCGGGGCCCATATGATAAAGCGCGACGGTTTGAGTGATCTGGTGAACGACATTGGGCAGCGACGGGATCAGGCAGGCAACAAACGCGGCTCGATTCAGCCGACCGCCTTTCGCCCGAAAGCGGAGGAAAACAAAAGGCAGCACCGCGAAGAACGCGACGAGGTAACGATAAAAGTTTTGCGACCACGGCTCGTAGTAGCGGATCAGGTAGAACTGGAAGAGCGACGGCGTGGACCAGATCACGACGGTCGCGAAAACGGCGAGATATCCGCTGGAAAAACCTTCTGCTTTTTTCGTCGTCATGGTTTGGCCGATGACCCGAGCGGATTCGAAACCGAGCAGCGCCTGCTTGCAATCGTTAAACGTCTCCATCTAATAGGCAGATCACAGACATGAAGACTTACAGAATCGGGACAGTGCTTATCGTTGCCATCGCCCTGGTCATCATTCCGGGGCAGAAATCCTTCGCGGCCAGGAAGCGGCAGCCAGCGCAACAGCAGCAATCGCAGACCAATGCGCGGCCGAATCCGAACGATCCCGGCGGCCATTCCGCCAAGGGTTTCGAGTTCGCCAAGAAAAAAGAATACGACAAGGCGATCGCCGAGTTCACTGAGGCCATCAATGCCGATCCGAAGGACGCGATGAATTATTTCAATCGCGCGACGGCCTATCGCGGCGCGGGCAAGATGGATGAAGCGCGCGCGGATTTCTCGAAAGCGATCGAGATGGCGCCGAACAACGCCTCAGCCTACGTGGGCCGCGGTGAAGTGCTTTTGCAGCAAAAGCAATGGGACGCGGCACAGGCCGATTTTGAGAAGGCGCTCCAAATTGCGCCGGACGATATTTCGGCCCGGCGCTTCAGCGCTTTTGTGTTCATGTCGAAAGGCGAATACGGAAAGGCGGTCGAAGCGTACGGAAAAGTGCTGGAGAAAGCGCCCAACGATGCGGCGGCCCTGGAACGGCGCGCGTTTGCTTACAAGAGCCTGAAGAAATTCAAAGAAGCGATCGACGATTACAGCAAGGTGATCGAGAAAACTCCCAAGGATCTGGAAACGTATCGGCGGCGTGCGACCGCTTACGTTCAGGCGGGCGACAGCCAGAAAGCGGCGAGCGATTACCAAACGATTCTCAAGATCAAGCCCGACGATGTGGATGCGCAGAGCCGGTTGAAGGCGCTGCAAACGCGCGCGAATGCATCGCCTGCGCCGACCGCTCCGCCGAGTTCGCCGGCCAAAGCGCCGTCGATGGCGCCGCCGGCTGCTTCGCCGCATTAGTTGTAGCCGCGATCGGTGATCGCGGTCGAGGATTCGATATTCACGGGTCCGGGATCAACGATCCCGGCTAAGCCGAATAAGCTTCCCGCGCGTTGTCGGCTGGTCTAAAAAGGCGACCCCGCAATCCACCTCATCCGAAGGACTAATATGAACAACCCAAAGAATTCGATCGCATCCCTGGCCGCCACGGTTCTGCTTTTCGCGACGGCGCACTGGGCATATGCCGCCGACCCGGCAGCGGCCGCGGCCCATGGCAACAAGGGGAATGAACTCGCGCAGGCGGCGAAATACGACGAAGCGATCGTCGAGTTCACGAAAGCGATCGAGCTGAGCCCGAGCGATCCCCGGCTCTACAATGATCGCGGCCGCGTCTATCGCGCGATGGCGAAATACACCGAAGCGATGGCCGATTTTGACAAGTCGGTGGGCCTCGCGCCCAAGAGCGAGACTGGTTATCTCGAGCGTGGCCAGACCCAGGTCATGCAGAACAAATTCGAAGAGGCATTGCCCGATTACAACAAAGGAGTCGAACTGGCGCCGACGAATCCCGTTTGCTACGACCGCCGCGGTTTCGCGTTTTACAACCTCCATCGCTACGAAGACGCGGTTAAAGATTACACCGCCAGCATCGAGAAACAGCCCGACAATCCGCTCACCTTCAACCGGCGCGCGGACGCCTATTACGCGATGAACCAGTTCGCGCCGGCGCTCGCCGACATCGAAGCGGCTTTGAAATTGAAGCCGGACGATTTCGATACGACGCAAAAGCTCGCCGTCGTCCGGGCGAAACTCGCCACGCCGAAACCCGTCGCGCAGAACACACCACCCCCGTCAACGCCGGAGCCCCCGCCGGCGCCGATGGATCCGCGGATAAAGATCGGCATCGGTGCCGGAGCGCTTATCGTGTTGATCATCATCATCGTGATGGTGTCGCGCCGAAAAAGCCGCGGGTATTGAGCGAACCAGAGCGTAGAAATTTCTTTGACACCCCCGACCGCGCTGCTAGCTTGCCGACGCTTTTTCGGAGAACGAGAGGAGTCCCAAGGTCGTTCGGAACGGAAGTTTAACGGCTCTGGGACTTTTACTTCTACGGGAAGCGCAACCGGTTCGCGCCGCGCAAGCGGAGCGAGCGAGCAATGAGAGGGAGCGGCCCATGTAGCTCAGTTGGTAGAGCACGTCCTTGGTAAGGACGAGGTCACCGGTTCAATCCCGGTCATGGGCTCCAGAAAACGAGCTCGGGACCGGACAGAAGAAAACAAAAGACGCAGTTAGTTTTTAAAAGAGGAAAATCAGATGGCTAAGGAAGCATTTAAACGCGACAAGCCGCACGTTAACGTCGGCACAATCGGTCACGTCGACCACGGCAAGACCACCCTCACCGCCGCGATCACAACCGTGCTCGCCAAAAAGGGCCAGGCCGAAGCGCGCGCCTACGATTCGATCGACAACGCGCCGGAAGAAAAAGAGCGCGGCATCACGATCAACACCGCCCACGTGGAATACCAAAGCGACAAGCGCCACTACGCCCACGTCGATTGCCCCGGCCACGCTGACTACGTCAAGAACATGATCACCGGCGCCGCGCAGATGGACGGCGCCATTCTCGTTGTGTCCGCGGCCGATGGCCCGATGCCGCAGACCGCCGAGCACATTCTGCTCGCGCGCCAGGTCGGCGTGCCCTCCATCGTCGTGTTCCTAAACAAGACCGACATGGTGGACGATCCCGAGCTTCTCGACCTCGTCGAAATGGAAGTGCGCGATCTGCTTAACAAATATGAATTTCCCGGTGACAAGATCCCGATCGTGAAGGGCAGCGCGGCGAAGGCGCTGGCCGCTGGGGATCCCACCCATCCCGATGCGAAATGCATTCTCGATCTCATCACGGCGGTGGATGATTACATCCCCGTCCCGGACCGGCCGATCGATCAGCCGTTCCTGATGCCGGTCGAAGACGTGTTCAACATTGAAGGCCGCGGCACCGTCGCGACTGGACGGGCCGAGCGCGGTATTCTCAAGAAGATGGAGGAAGTCGAAATCGTCGGCCTCAAGGACACAATGAAGACGACCGCGACCGACATCGAAATGTTCCGCAAGCTTCTCGACGAAGCCCGGGCGGGCGACAACGTCGGCGTATTGCTTCGGGGCGTGAAGAAGGAAGATGTCATGCGCGGGCAGGTCATTGCCAAGCCCGGCAGCATTACGCCGCACAAGAAATTCAAGGCGGAAGTCTACGTGCTGAGCAAGGAGGAAGGGGGCCGTCACACGCCGTTCTTCACGAATTATCGGCCGCAATTTTATTTCCGCACGACCGACGTGACCGGGACCGTCAAGCTCGCCGAGGGCGTGGAGATGGTCATGCCCGGGGACAACGTCTCGGTCGAAGTGGAATTGATCACGCCGATCGCGATGGAGAAGACCATCCGGTTCGCGATTCGCGAAGGCGGCAAGACCGTCGGCGCCGGTCGCGTTGCCGAGATTCTGGACTAGATTGATTGCGGATTTCGGAAATCGAATTGCGGAAAGGCAATCGAGAATCGAAAATCGAAAATCCAAAATTAGAAATAGGTCAGTAGCTCAATTGGTAGAGTAGCGGTCTCCAAAACCGTCGGTTGGGGGTTCGAGTCCCTCCTGACCTGGTTGCTTGAAGAAGGTTAAAGCGTTAAAAAAGTTGAAGCGTTACATCGTAGAATCTTTCCACCGCTTTAACGCTTCATCGCTTAAACGATTTAACGCCACCCAATGATCACAAAAACGAAAAATTTTTTCGGCGAAGTTCGCGCCGAGCTGGGAAAAGCATCGTGGCCTTGGGAATCGAAGGACAAAGGCATTCGGCGGTTCAAGGAGCTGACTGATTCCACGATGGTCGTGATCATCGCGATGCTGCTGCTCGGCGGCTTCGTCGCCGCCTTCGATTTCGTGATCATCAACTTCATTCACTACTTCACGCGTTTTCATTGATATGCCTTCGGTCCTCGCTCCCAAAGATCAGTGGTTCGTCGTCCACGTGCTCTCCGGCCAGGAGAACAAGGTCCGCGACAATATCGAGAAGCGCGTCAAGACCGAGGAAATGGGCGACGTGATTTTCGAAGTGCTCGTTCCGACTGAACGCGTGTCTGAAATCAAGCGCGGCAAGAAAAGCGAGACGACCCGGAAATTTTTCCCCGGCTATCTCATTGTGAACATGCACCTGCTCGACGAGAACAATCAGCTCGTCGGCAAGACCTGGTATTTCATTCGCGAGACGACGGGCGTGATCGGATTCGCCGGGACGAAAGACAAACCGATCCCGATGCGGAAAGCCGAAGTGGACAACATGCTGGCGCAAATGCGGGAGCGTGAAGAAAAGGTGAAGCCGAAGGTCAGCTTCGAAGTTGGCGAGACCGTGAAAGTGGCCGACGGCCCGTTCCAGAACCAGAACGGCATCGTCGAGGAAATTGATCCCGACCGCGGCAAGCTCCGCGTCTCCGTCACCATCTTCGGCCGCGCCACGCCGGTGGAACTGGAGTATTGGCAGGTGGAACGCGGCTAACGCCGCGAGTGTTAAGTATTAAGTTTTAAGTGTTAAGGGAGCGATCCGAGAGCACTTAAAACTTAACCCTTAAAACTTAAAACTTTATGAAAGAAGTTGTTGCTCAGATCAAGTTGCAGATTCCCGCCGGACAGGCGAATCCCGCGCCGCCCGTCGGCACCGCGCTCGGACCGCGCGGCGTTAACATCATGGCGTTCTGCAAAGAATTTAACGCCGCCACCCAGAAACAGGCGGGCGACATCCTCCCCGTCGTCATCACGGTCTTCAAAGACAAGTCGTTTACCTTCATCACCAAGAGCCCGCCCGCCGCGGTCCTCTTGAAGAAAGCCGCGAACATCGCCGCCGGCTCGAAAGAGCCGAACAAGACGAAGGTCGGCAAAGTCACCCGGAAACAGGTCATGGAGATCGTGAAGACGAAGGCCAAAGATCTGAATTCGCGCAGCGACGAAGCCGGCTTCCGCGTCATCGCCGGCACCGCCCGCCAAATGGGCCTCGAGATCGTCGATTAGTTCGGTCGCCGGACTTATGCCTCCAGAGCTCGCTCCCGAAGTGGAGCAGCAAATTCTTGCGCGCGAGCGATTACGTTTGCTCGCCCTGGGCTATTACATCAAGGGCGCGATTGGCGCGGTCTTCATTTCGTTCCTTCTCTTTCACTTCTTCTTTCTCCTGGGCTTTTCATTCATGCCGGAATCGGCGTGGAACCCGCCGGCCAAGGCTGCGACAACCGCCCAATCACCCCCGAGGTTGCCGTCGCTTTCGCCAACACCAACACCCGCGCCGGTTAATCAGGCGCCGCCCGCGATGGTGCTTCGGATTTTTGCAGCCGTGATCGGCCTAATCATTTTGCTGGGCTGGACGTTTGGCGCGTTAACCATTTACGCCGGGCGTTGTGTTCAGAAACGCACCCATCGCGTTTTCATTTATGTCATGGCGGCTTTGAATTGCGCTCTCCTGCCCTGGGGAACCCTGCTGGGCGTTTCAACATTTCTCTTCCTGCAATCGCCGGCCGGTCAGGCCGAATTTTCCCGCGCCGAGAACTCTTGAGCGGCGCCCAAGATTATCGGTTATGGTTGCTCAGGCGCGCCGAGGTATTCCCAGCGTTGCAACGCGATCGGGACGTTGCCGTTTTTCCAGACGAAATCGTGGAAGGCGCGAAGATTGAATTTCTCGCCCTGCTGCATCCGCGCTTCGGCGAGAAATCTTGTGATCTGAAGTTTGCCGATCTGATAGCTGATCGCCTGACCGGGAGCGGTTGAAAACGAGATCGCTTCCTGGCGAGCTGTGCCCGCGTCCATGGGAACTTTTTCTTCCAGATACTTGGCCGCTTGTTCGAGTGTGAACTCTCCGAGCGCTAGTTTCACGTCGACTTCGACACGAAGCGCGCGCAGCCGCATGAAATTGTAAATGATCTCGCGGGTATGCGGACTGTCGTCGAACAAACCGGCCTGGAGCATCATTTCTTCCGCGTAAAACCCGATGCCTTCATTCGCGCCGGAGTCGTAATAATGCCGCCGGATCGGGTCTTCGTGTTTCCAGGAAAGACAAAGCTGGAAATAATGTCCGGGGATTCCTTCGTGGACCGTGATCGGCCGCGGATCTTGCGCGGTCGCGCGCCAGAAATAACCGAGATTCCCCGTCGGCGGATCCACGTAGCGAACGCAACTTTCTTTCAGCCGCGAGGCGGAAGTGAAGTCGTCGGTTTCGCCGAATCCTTCGAGGGCGTGCAAATATTCCGGCATCGGCCGCAGCGTGTAATGCTGCACCCAATCGGGAACGCTAAGAATCCCATGCTTCTCGAGGAACTCGCGGATCGATAATTCTTTTGCGGCTGCGTCCTTGATCCAGCTGTCGGTATCCGCCGGTAGCTTCAATGGCGGGACGTTGCGGTTGCGTTCCTGTTCGTATCCTTCGAAGGCGACGGCGCGATTCCATTCCTGGCGGCCCATGGCGAGCAGCTCTTCGGGCACGTAGGGAGCCAGCGCGATATTCTGGAGGAAGAAAACATAGGCATCGCGACCAAGCGCGGTTTCCTTCGGGAGGGAAGGCAAACGTTCCTTCAGCCGCGCTCGAAAATGTTCGAGCGCATCCGCGGCTCGGCCAGTCGCCTCGTTTAACTCCTTTTCACTAAGCGTGGTCGCCGGCCGCAGGGAAACAGCCATCGTGCGCAAGCGTTCCCGCACGCCTTCGAGCGCCTGAATGGCGACGGTTGCGAACGGGGCCGGCGGCTTGGCCAGATTCGCTTCTCCCTGCTGCAGGATCGCGGGAATATTTTCGATCCGGATGAGGAGTCCCCGGCTGTCCTCCGCGTCGTAAGGCCCGGGCACGGTGAGCGCTTCGACGACCGGGGTGAGCGTCTGTTCAATATAAAAGGTCGGGTCGCGTTTCCAGCGCGGGTTGAGATCCAGCTCCCATTCCACCCGCGCTAACGCGGAACCTATCAACCGATAATCGACCTTCCACGCGATCGGCCCTGCCTTCGGATCGATTTTTCTCCAGCGCGCTACGAACTCAGTAAGCTCTTGGCCGCGTTGGTCGATCGCGGCCCGGGACCAATCGCGAGTTCCGCCGGGCCGCTCGATTCGATTCACGTCATCGCCCGTGAACGGCGCATTTTTTGCCCGCCATTTCCAAAAATCGTCTGCCAGTTTGCCGAGAGAGTCGGTTTGAATCGCAGCGCTGGCGGTCGCTGCCAGCGATGCGACGGCTAATGCAAAAACGCCGATTTTCATCATTGGAGTTTCGCGAATGAAAAGAAATCGGAACAGCCAAATCGAGGCTGCAGCTTCTGTTGTTGTAGCGACGCGCCTTGCTTTTGTTCTCCGAATTTCATATTCGAAGTCATGAAGAATTTCCTTCGCTTTTCCTCGGCGCTCTTTGTGTTCTCCGTGGTAATCCTTTCGGCTTTCGCGGCCGATCCAGCGACCATCGCCCTGAAAGCAGCTCGCCTTTTCGACGGCAAATCGAAAGCGCTCGTCGCGAACGGCGTTGTGATCGTCCAGGGCGACAAGATCGTAGACGCGGGCAGCAATCTCCCGATCCCGCAAGGCGCGCAAGTGATCGACCTTGGCGACGCCACGCTTTCGCCCGGTTTCATGGACGCGCATACCCATCTCACCCTCGATTTCTCGGGCAACTATAACGATCGCCGGCTGAAAGAGGTGGATCTCAACGTTTCCGAACAGGCAATCATCGCGACGACACGTGCCCGGGCCACCGTCGAGGCCGGCTTCACCACCGTGCGCGATCTCGGCAGCCGTTTTGTCGGCAGCAAAGAATTCGTCGACGTCGCCCTGCGGAACGCGATCAATCACGGCGTCATTCCCGGCCCGCGAATGCTCGTCGCCACATATGGAATCGGTGCGACCGGCGGGCACTTCGATCCGACCAGCGGTTTCCGCGACATGCTCTTCGGCCGAGAACCCGATTACAGCGAAGGCATTGCCGATGGTCCCGATGCGATTCGGAAAGCCGTTCGCTTCGAAGTGAAGAACGGCGCCGATGTGATCAAGGCCGCTGTTTCCGGTGGCGTTCTCTCACTCGCCGACGAAGTGGACACGCCACAATTCACTCCCGCCGAAATTGCGGCGTTAGTCGATGAGAGCCATCGGCTCCGCAAAAAGGTCGCCGTCCATTGTCACGGCGATCAAGCCGCGAAGGATGCGATCGAAGCGGGCGTCGATTCGATCGAGCACGGCTCATTTCTAAAACCTGAAACGCTTCAGCTCATGAAAACCAAAGGCACCTATCTCGTGCCGACGTTGATGGCCACCGAATGGATCCTCGGCAAACTCGATTCCTATCCGCCCGTCTTACAAGCCAAAGCCAAAGCCGCCGGCGCCGCGCGCACCGAGATGTTCCGCAACGCCGTCAAACTCGGATTGAAGATCGGCCTCGGCACCGACGCCGCCGTTTATCCGCACGGTCAGAACGCGAAAGAATTCAAACTGATGGTCGATCTTGGAATGCCGCCCATCGAAGCCCTCCGCGCCGCCACTTCTTCCGACGCCGACCTCCTCGGCATTTCCGCCAAGGTCGGCACGTTGGAAAAAGGCAAACTCGCCGACATCGTCGCGATGCCTGGCGATCCCACCACCGACATCACCGCCACCGAACGTGTTTCCTTCGTGATGAAGGAAGGCAAGATCGTTAAGAACGCTTCGAAGCCTTGAGATAAATCATCGGCTGGCGACGCGCACGGCGAGCTTTACCGAATCGCTGCCGTGTCCGATGTAGTAAAGCTCCGCCCCGCCGGCCCCGTAAATTGGGTAGAGCGTGTAGGGCGATCCTGCGAAGACGACCGGATGTTTGCGATCGATCGACATGCTGCGCGTGGTCGAGTGCGATGACACCGCGATGTAGTCGCCGATCATGTGGGAATCGTCCTTGAGATCGCCGCCGAGATAAGGAACGAGGCGCCTACTGTGAAAATAGGGAAGCGCAGTGCGCGGACCTGTCCCGAGGACGCCAACGTAGTAGGCGACATCAGTGTAGGTGCGGATGGGGTCGACGATGACAGGTTCGATAATGTTTTCGCCGGCGTAACGGTAGATGTTAAAGGCGAATTCGTAATCGGGACCGCCCCATTGACTCAGGTTAATTGGATGGCCGGCGGTGACGTCAAAGACCTGGAGGTTTTCGCTCGGGGATTCGCGATCCGGTTCGGGGGGCTGCGCGATTTTCGGGGCGGGTGCCTTGGTTTCAGTGGCGGCGATATCGGTTGAGGAAGCGATGAGCGTGGAACTGCGAAGCGATTGGATCAGAGAATCGCTGGCGCCTTGAGATTTCAAGGCGGACTCCTGTTGCGCCGTGAGCGCTTTGGCGAGCTTGCGCTCCTTGACTTCGTTAAGGATCGATTTGTCGGTTTCTTTGGCGCGGACCCAGAGAGAAACTTCGTTGAAATTCAACGGAGCAGCGAGGGCGGTGAATGCTCCGGCTAAAACAGTGATAGCCGTAACGAGTATAATTTTCGTGGAGTGCATGCCGCTGGTTTAGCAGTTCGGCTTTTCGATTGGCAACGCAAATTCTGGGTCAGGAAACAGCGCGCCAAGGCCGTCACCGTTTACTTGACAATTTGACGATGAAGTGGCATATGCGGCGTCCCGCCCAAGGTGGGCCGGGCAAAGCAGGAGAGCACGGGGCTCGCAGGCACTGCACAAAATCATGCAACAGAATCGTAGCAAACGTTATCGCGCGGCCGCCGAGCAGGTGGACCGCAACAAGGCTTACAATCTTAACGAGGCGGTTTCCGCTTTGAAGAAGATGCCGCCGACGAAATTCGATCAGACCGTCACGGTGTCGTTCCGGCTCGGGGTCGATCCGAAGCAATCGGACCAGATGGTTCGTGGCACCTGTCCGTTGCCGCACGGAAGCGGGAAACAAGTGCGTGTGTTGGTTTTTGCAGAAGGCGCGGCAGCCAAGGCGGCAAAGGACGCCGGCGCGGAATATGTCGGGTTCAAGGACATGATCCAGAAATGCCAGGAAGGTTTTCAAGATTTCGATGTCGCGGTGGCCACGCCCGCGGCGATGGCGGAAGTGCGCAAGCTCGGCAAGGTCCTCGGTCCGCGTGGCCTGATGCCGAATCCGAAAACCGGAACAGTGACCGACGACACGGCGAAAGCGGTGGGGGAAGTGAAAGCAGGCCGCGTCGAGTTCAAACTGGATAAGAACGGCAACGTGGCGGTGCCGGTCGGCAAATTTTCATTTGCGGAGAATCAATTGGTCGAGAACGGGACGGCCGTGATCGAGGCGGTCGTTCGCGCGCGTCCGGCGACAGCGAAAGGCCGGTTCGTCGAAGGCGTTACCCTGAGCGCGACGATGACACCGGGAGTGCACATCGATCCATCGCCTTACATTACTGTTTAACGGGAGCCAATCGCCATGAGACCAGAAAAAGCATCAATCGTTTCGGATCTTTCGGAGAAGCTCAACCGTTCGCCGTTCCTGCTCGTGACCGATTACAAGCAGATGAAGGTGGACCAGTTTGGCGAGCTGCGGAATCGGCTCGCGCCTGCTGGCGCGGAAGTACGCGTAGTGAAGAACAGCTTTTTGAAGCGCGCGATGGCCGACTCCGGAATGCCGGATGTCGCGGACAAACTGACCGGGCAGACCGCGATCGTGATGGGCCAGAAGGATGTCGCGCCAGTGGCGAAGATCCTGAAGTCGTTCGCGGCGGAATTTAAAATTGCGGCGCTGAAGATCGGCGTCGTGAACAAGGCGGTGATGTCGACGTCGGATGTCGAGGCGTTGGCGGAACTTCCGTCGCGCGAAATCCTGCTGGCGCAGTTGCTTGGATTGCTGCAAACGCCGGCTACGCGATTGGTTCGAATTTTGAATGAACCGGCGGCGGCGTTTGCGCGATTGCTGAAAGCGAAAGGCGACAAGGGCGATGCAGCGCCCGCAGCGGAACCGAAGAAAGAGGAAGCGCCTGCGGCACCCGTAGCTGAAGCCGCTCCTGCAGCAGAATCAACCACAGAAGGAACCCCGGCAGCGGAACCAGCCGCCGGTTAACGAAAAATTTCGCGACGCCGCGATGGCCGAGCGAGCAACCAAAAACAACGTCCGGTTCCGCGGCTGCGGGACGTAATTCTTCGGAAGCTTCCGAAGGCGGCGCATGAGAGGAAAATAAAATGGCAGATACAAATACAATCGTGGAGCAACTCAGCGGCCTGACCGTTCTCGAGATTGCTGGTCTGGTGAAGCAGCTCGAAGAAAAATGGGGCGTAAGCGCGGCGGCGCCGGTGGCAGCGGTCGCGGCTCCTTCAGCGGGCGCGGGTGGCGGTGCCGCTCCGGCGGCAGCGGAAGAGAAGACCGCCTTCGAAGTCATCCTGAAAGAAATGGGCGCGAACAAAATCGGCGTGATCAAGGAAGTGCGCGGCGCGGTGCCGGGCCTCGGCCTGGCGGAAGCCAAGGCGCTTGTCGAAGGCGCTCCCAAGACCATCAAGGAAGGCGTGACCAAGGCGGAAGCCGAAGAGATCAAGAAAAAGATCGAAGCGGCCGGCGCCAAGGTCGAGATCAAGTAGCGGATCGACCGCTTTGCTCGGAATTTAGTGGGACGCGCGAAAGCGCGTCCCACTCCGAGCGGACGCGGAAAAAAGCTTGCGCGGCTTCGGCCGCTGTGTCAGAACTTTTAGCGTTAGAGCAGTCGGAATATTTTCAAACTCACAACTGACGGACAAAATTTAAAGAGGCAACAAAACGGTGGCGTCTCAATTTGACGGCCCCCGATTTGCTGCTATTTTTGCGCTCCTTGCTCGCGGCTTGAGAGCGTGAGCTGTCATTTCGACATCCTGTGAGCGGACGGGGTGTCGTTAACAACCGCGAAGATTGGCCTAGTAACTTATGTCGGAACGTAATTCGGAACGTATCTACTTCGGAACCATCAAGGAAGGCATCGAGCCTCCAAACCTTATCGAGGTTCAACTCAACTCTTACGTCGATTTTCTCCAGAAAGACGTCCCGTTCTCGAAGCGGAAAAATTCCGGACTCCAGGCGGTGTTCAAGGAAGTGTTCCCGATCGAGAGCTACGATGAAAAGGCGACCCTCGATTTTTCTCATTACGAGATCGGCGAACCGAAGCTGACGGCGCTGGAAGCGCAGCGCGAAGGCCAGACGTTCAGCGCCCCGCTCCACGTGACGTTCCAGCTCCGCGAGGAGAAGGGGACCAAGGAAGAGAAAGTTTACATGGGCGAGATCCCGCTCATGACGCCGCAGGGGACATTCGTCATCAACGGTGCGGAGCGCGTCGTCGTTTCGCAGCTCCATCGTTCGCCGGGCATCGCGTTCGAATCGAGTGTCCATTTGAATGGCAAAGTGCTCTACAGCTTCCGGATCATCCCGGACCGCGGGTCGTGGATCGAAGTGCAATTCGACACGAGCGATCTGCTTTACATCTATCTCGATCGCCGCAAACGCCGGCGGAAATTCCTCGCCACCACTTTCCTCCGAGCCCTCGGTTACGGCCCCGACGAGGAAGTGATCAAACTTTTTTACAACATCGAGACGCTGAAGCTGAGCGAGAAGCTCGGCGAAGAAGAGCTCGCGACCAAAGTGCTGATCGCCGACGTGCTCGACGGCGAAGTGACTGTCGCGCGCGCTTTCGAGCCGCTCACGGCGGCGACCGTTCGCCAGATCATGGGTCTCGGTCACAAAGATGTGAAAGTGATCGACATTTCCCACGATGACACCGTCGTGAAGGCGCTGAAGAAAGATCCGGCGCACGACCAGGAAGAGGCGCTCAAGGACATCTATCGTAAGCTGCGCCCCGGCGATCCGCCGACGGTCGCGAACGCGAAGGCGCTCCTGAAACGGCTCTTTTTCGATCCGAAGAAATACGACCTGGGTCGAGTTGGCCGTTACAAGATCAACCAGAAGCTCGGCATCGACGTCGATCTCGGCGAGCGCATCGTTACCGACAAGGATTTCATCGGCGCGATCAAATACCTGATCAATCTGCGACGCGGCGAAGGCACGCTGGATGACATCGATCACCTCGGCAGCCGCCGCGTTCGAACGGTGGGCGAACTGCTCGCGAACCAGTGCCGCGTCGGTCTTGCGCGGACGGAGCGTCTCGTGAAGGAGCGCATGACGCTGTTCGACATCAACATCGACGGTATGACGCCCCAGAAGTTGATCAATCCCAAAGCGCTCAGCGCGGTGATTCGCGATTTCTTTGGCCGTTCGCAGCTCTCGCAGTTCATGGATCAGACCAACCCGCTCGCGGAGCTGACGCACAAGCGCCGGCTCTCTGCCCTCGGGCCGGGCGGTCTTTCGCGCGATCGCGCGGGATTCGAAGTGCGTGACGTGCATCCGTCGCATTACGGACGCATTTGCCCGATCGAGACGCCGGAAGGTCCGAACATCGGTCTCATCAGCTCGATGAGCACGTTCGCGCGAATCAACGAATTCGGTTTCATCGAAACGCCTTACCGCAAGGTGGAGAAAGGCCGCGTGATCGATCAGATCGATTATCTGACCGGCGATCGCGAAGAGAATTTCCTCGTGGCCCAGGCGAATGCGCCGATGGACGCGAAAGGACATTTCACCGGCGAAAAGGTTTCAGTCCGTTATCGCGGTGACTTTTTGGAAGTCGAGCCGTCGAAGGTCCACTACATGGATGTGTCGCCGAAGCAGCTCGTCTCGGTTGCGGCTGGCCTGATTCCATTTCTCGAGCATGACGACGCGAACCGCGCGCTGATGGGTTCGAACATGCAACGCCAGGGCGTGCCGCTGATTGTCTCCGAATCGCCTCTGGTGGGCACCGGTTTAGAAGGCAAAGTTGCGCGCGATTCGCACGCGGTCCTGATCGCGACCGAGAGCGGCAAGGTCGCATCCGTCACCGCGGAACAAATCGTCGTGACGAAGGACGGCCACATGCCGGAAGGCAAACGCAAGATCAAGACGGATGTCGAAGAGGGCATCCACGTTTACGAGCTGCGGAAATTCATGCGCTCGAATGCGGGTACGTGCGTGAACCAGAAGCCGATCGTGAAGAAAGGCCAGCACGTGAAGAAGGGCCAGGTCATCGCGGACGGTCCGAACACCGACCACGGCGAACTCGCCCTCGGCCGGAACGTTCTCGTCGCGTTCATGCCCTGGAACGGTTACAACTTCGAAGACGCCATCATGATCTCGGAGAAGGTCGTGAAGGAGGACATCTATACCTCGATTCACATCGATGAATTTGAGATCGGCGCGCGCGACACGAAGCTCGGGCCGGAAGAAATCACGCGGGACATTCCGAACGTCAGCGAAGAAGCACTGAGGAATCTCGGGCCGGACGGCGTGGTGCGCGTCGGCGCGGAAGTGAAGCCGGGCGATATTCTCGTCGGCAAGATCACGCCGAAGAGCGAGACCGAGCTGGCGCCGGAAGAGCGTTTGCTTCGCGCAATCTTCGGTGAAAAAGCGGCCGACGTTAAAGACACGTCGCTCACCGTTCCCTCGGGAACGTATGGCATCGTGATGGATGTCAAAGTCTCGTCGCGCCATGAAGTGTCGCGCGAGAAGCTGACGCCGTCGGAAACGAAACGGCAGCTCAAGACGATCACGGAAGATAACCGGAAGAAAAAAGAAGAGCTGACCGAGCAATTGACCGATTCGCTCTCCAACATCCTGTTGGGAGAAAAAATTCCGCTCGACGTGGTGAACGCCGAGACCGGCGAGATCATCATCCCGGCAAACCGCAAGATCACGAAGACGCTGCTGCGGAAACTGGCGACGGTTTACGATCACATCGAGATCGATCCCTCTCCGATCCGGAACAAGATCCGCGAGATCATCGCTTCCTACGAACACAAGTTCGCGGAGCTGGAACTGGAGCGGGAACGTTCGATGGACCGCGTCGAAAGCGGTGACGACATCGATCCCGGCATCATCAAGCAGGTGAAAGTTTTCATCGCCAGCAAGCGCAAGCTCAGCGTTGGCGACAAAATGGCGGGCCGCCACGGCAACAAGGGTGTGGTCGCGCGGATCGTGCCGGAAGAAGACATGCCGTTCCTGCCGGACGGGACTCCGGTCGAGATCGTGTTGAATCCGCTCGGCGTGCCGAGCCGTATGAACGTCGGCCAGGTTCTCGAAACCCACCTTGGTGTCGCCGCGAAAGCGCTCGGCTTCAAGGTCGCGACTCCGGTGTTCGACGGAATCGCGGAATCGAAAATCCGCGAATATCTGAACGACGCGAAGAAGAAAGACGGCTTTACCTGGGTGCAGGAAAACGGCAAGGCGCGGTTGTTCGACGGCCGGACTGGCGATGCCTTCGATCAGGAAGTGGTCGTCGGCTACATCTACATGATGAAGCTCGGCCACCTCGTGGCGGATAAGATTCACGCCCGCGCGGTCGGCCCGTATTCGCTCGTCACGCAGCAGCCGCTCGGCGGCAAGGCCCAATACGGTGGCCAGCGTTTCGGCGAAATGGAAGTGTGGGCGCTCGAAGCGTACGGCGCGGCTTACACCTTGCAGGAACTGCTCACGGTGAAGTCGGACGACGTGCAGGGTCGCACGCGAATCTACGAGTCGATCGTCAAAGGCGACAACTCGCTCGAGGCCGGGACACCGGAATCTTTCAACGTGTTGATCAAGGAAATGCAGTCGTTAGGCCTCGACGTCAAAGTCGGCGGCCAGGCGCCCAGCACTTTCCTGGAAAACGTGGCGTAAATTTTTTCAAACAAATCTCTCTTTAATAAATGAACGAACATTCCTGGCGGGAACTAGTCGGTGAAGAACGCGCGGTCGGCTTCGACCAGGTGGCGATCGGGGTCGCTTCCTCGGACACGATGCGGTCGTGGAGCAAAGGCGAAGTCAAGAATCCGGAGACGATCAACTACCGGACCTTCAAGCCCGAGAAGGGCGGTTTGTTTTGCGAGCGGATTTTCGGGCCGACCCGGGACTGGGAATGCTCGTGCGGAAAATACAAGCGGATCAAGCACAAGGGCGTGATCTGCGATCGATGCGGCGTGGAAGTCACACTGGCGCGCGTTCGCCGCGAGCGGATGGGCCACATCGAATTGGCGGTGCCGGTTTCGCACATCTGGTTCTACAAGTGCATGCCGTCGCGCCTCGGCCTGATGCTGGACATGAGCGCGCGGCAGCTCGAGCGCGTCATCTATTACGAGGATTACATTGTCATCGATCCGGGCAAGACGCCGCTGACGAAAACGCAGCTCTTGAACGAAGTCGAGTATCGCGAAGCGCAGGAACAGTACGGCGAGGATTTTGTCGCCGGCATGGGCGCAGAAGCGGTGAAGAAACTTCTCTCCGAGATCAACCTCAACAAGCTCAACAAAGAGCTCGAAGAGGCGATGGGGAACACAAAGAGCAAACAGATTCGCAAGAAATTGGCGAAGCGTTTGAAGCTCGTCCAGGGCTTCGCGTCATCGCACGCGCGGCCGGATTGGATGGTGCTCGATGTTCTGCCGGTGATTCCGCCGGACTTGCGTCCGCTCGTTCCGCTCGAAGGCGGACGGTTCGCGACCTCGGACCTGAACGATTTGTATCGCCGCGTCATCAACCGGAACAACCGGTTGAAGAACCTGCTTCAGCTTAAGACGCCGGACGTCATTATCCGCAACGAAAAGCGCATGCTCCAGGAAGCGGTCGACGCATTGTTCGACAACGGCCGTCACGGCCGCGCGGTCACGGGCGCAGGCAATCGTCCGCTGAAATCGCTCAGCGACATGCTCAAGGGCAAAGGCGGCCGGTTCCGCCAGAACCTGCTCGGCAAACGCGTCGATTACTCGGGTCGTTCTGTCATCGTGATCGGGCCGGAGCTAAAGCTGAATCAGTGCGGCTTGCCGAAGAAAATGGCGCTCGTGTTGTTCGAGCCGTTCATCATTCGCCGGCTGAAAGATCTCGGCTACGTCCACACGGTCCGGAGCGCGAAGAAAATGATCGAGCGCCAGACGCCGGAGGTTTGGGACATTCTCGAAGAAGTGACCAAGGGCCATCCGGTGTTGCTGAACCGTGCGCCGACTTTGCACCGTCTTTCCATCCAGGCTTTCGAGCCGCAGTTGATCGAAGGCGAAGCGATCCGGATTCATCCGCTCGTTTGCACCGCTTACAACGCGGACTTTGACGGCGACCAGATGGCGGTCCACGTGCCGCTGTCCGTCGAAGCGCAGATGGAAGCGCGCATGCTGATGCTCGCGCCAAACAATATCTTCTCGCCCTCGAGCGGAAAACCGATCACGACGCCGTCGCAGGACATCACGCTCGGTTGTTATTACCTGACGCAAAATCCGCGGCGCGCGGCGGGTACGGAAAAGGAAACGCGGTTGCCGCTGTTCGCGAACGCGATCGAAGTGGAGTTCGCAATGGCCGACGGAAAAATCCGGACGCACGATCGGATTCGTTTCAAGAATCCGGATGTCGGCAAGGAAACGATTTACGGCAACCCGACCGATCGCGTGATCGAGACAACGGCGGGACGCGTCATCTTCAACGGGATTTGGCCGGAGAAGCTCGGGTTCTTCAACAAGCCCGCGGGCAAGAAGCAGCTCTCCGACATTATCTGGCGTTGCTATCAGGTCGCCGGACAAAACGGCACGGTCGAGACGCTCGACAAGCTGAAGGAACTCGGGTTCGCGGAAGCGACCAAGGCGGGAATTTCGATCGGAATTTCCGACATGATCATTCCGAAAGAGAAAGAGACCGAACTGCAAAATGCCTACAAGGCGATCAAGACGGTCGAGCAACAGTACCGCAAGGGCATCATCACGGACGGCGAACGTTACAACAAGATCATCGACATCTGGACCCACGCCGGCGACGAGATCTCGAACGTCATGTTCCGGACTCTCGAACATAACGAGGGCCGCAAGGAATTGAATCCGGTTTATCTGATGGTGGACTCGGGCGCGCGAGGAAATCGGCAGCAGGTGAAACAGCTCGCCGGTATGCGTGGTTTGATGGCGAAGCCGTCGGGCGAAATCATCGAGCGGCCGATTACGTCGAACTTCCGTGAAGGTCTGAGCGTGCTCGAATACTTCATCTCGACGCACGGCGCGCGAAAAGGTCTGGCCGATACGGCGCTCAAGACGGCGGATTCCGGTTACCTCACTCGCAAACTCGTGGACGCGTCGCAGGACGTGATCATCAATGAGATGGATTGCGGCACGGTCAACGGCATCACCGTTCGCTCGATTTACGAAGGCGACGAAGAAGTGGTCGATCTCGCGACGCGCATCATCGGTCGCGTGAGCTGCGAGTCCGTTGTCGATCCGGTTACGAAAAAGAAAGTCGTGAAGGCGAACCAGCTGATCGACGAGCATATCGCGGCGGCGATCGAGAAGGTCGGCGTCGAGAGTTTGAAGATTCGCTCGGTCCTCACTTGCGAATGCGGACGCGGCGTCTGCGCGATGTGCTACGGCCGCAACCTGGCGACCGGCCAGTTCGTGAAACTCGGCGAAGCGGTCGGCATCATCGCCGCGCAATCCATCGGCGAACCCGGCACGCAGCTCACGATGCGGACGTTCCACATCGGTGGCACGGCCAGCCAGACGTTCAAGCAGCCAATCATCAAGGCGAAGAACGACGGCACCCTGCAGTTCAACGATCTGCGCACGGTGCAGGCGCTCGACGGCAGCTGGATTGTGCTGAACAAGAACGGTTCGATCGGTGTGCATAACGCCGAGGGCCGCGAGCTCGATCGTTACAACGTCGTGATCGGTTCGGTCATTTCGAAGCCGGACGGCGCCCAGGTGAAAAAGGGCGAGACGTTCGTGCAATGGGATCCGTACAACGTTCCGATTTTGACGGACAAGAGCGGCAAGATCGAATTCCGCGACATGATCGCGGGCGTCACGATTAAGCGTGACGTCGATGAAGCGACGGGCCTGATGGGCACCGTCATCATCGAGCACAAGGAAGATTTGCATCCGCAGATCGTGATCGTTGGCGACAAAAAAGAAGTGCTCGCCAGCTATTCGATTCCGGCCGGCGCGCACGTCGTGGTCGAGGAAGGCCAGAAGATCCGCGCTGGCGCGTTACTGGCCAAGACACCGCGAAAGATCGCGAAGACGAAGGACATCACGGGCGGTCTACCGCGCGTGGCGGAATTGTTCGAGGCTCGCCGTCCGAAAGACGCGGCTGAAATCGCCAAGATCGACGGCATTGTCGAAATGGGCGGGACGGTCCGCGGCAAGCGGAAGCTGATTCTGAAAGATCCGGAAACCGGTTCGGAAGAGGAGCACCTCATCTCGCTGACCAAACACATCATCGTCTTCAAAGGCGACTTTGTGAAGAAGGGCCAGCAGCTGACGGAAGGTCCGGTTGTTCCGCACGAAATCCTCGAGGTCTGCGGGCCGCAGGATTTGCAGGAACACCTGGTGAACGAAGTGCAGGAAGTTTACCGGCTCCAGGGTGTGGAGATTAACGACAAGCACATCGAGATCATCGTCCGCCAGATGTTGCGCAAGGTGAAGATCACCGATCCGGGCGACACTTCGCTGCTCTGGGGCGATCAGGTGGACCGGCTCGATTTCGAAGCGGAGAACGCGAAGGTTGTGGAGCAGGGCGGCAAGCCGGCGGAAGCGACTCCGGTTCTGCTCGGCATCACCAAGGCCTCGCTCGAAACCGATAGCTTCATCTCGGCGGCTTCGTTCCAGGACACGACGCGCGTCCTCACGGAAGCGGCGACACTCGGCAAGGTCGATCGTCTGCGCGGCTTCAAGGAAAACGTCATCATGGGCCATCTCATTCCGGCGGGGACTGGCTTCCCGGAGGTGCGCGAGATCCGGCTCATCGAGAAGGGCGAGCCGATCGGCGAATCGCTAGTCGAGGAAACCGAGCCGCAACCGGCCCTGGGATAAGCGGAACGAGAATCTGAATTCCGAATGGCGAATCGGCGCGAGCTGGTTCGCCATTTGCGTTATTTGACGCGGGAAACAGACCACCCGATTGATTCATATGTCAAACCTCCAGCCAATTCGCGATCGCTTAGGCCCAGACTTTCGGCCGTTCGTAATCCACGTTTCCGACGGTCGCAGCTTCAACGTGCCGCATCCTGATTTTATTGCGGTAGGTCGAGGAGTGGTTCTGCTCGTGGACGAACAAGACCGTTCTCACATCCTCGATGCGCTTCATATCGTCTCGGTCGACCGACCGAACGGTGTCAAGCAGGATGGTGACTAGACTTTTGTGTCGATCGCGACCAAGACCGGCGATGAAGGCGAGACCTCGCTCATGTATGGCCGACGTGTGTCGAAAACGGACGCGCGGGTCGATGCCTACGGCTGCGTCGACGAGCTGAACGCCGCTCTCGGCCTTGCGCGCGCGACGGCAAACGACTCGTTCCTGTCCGAACAAATCCTGTTTGTGCAAAAGGAACTCGTTCCCGTCATGGGCGAACTCGCCACCGCGGCTGAAGATATGGACCGCTACGTGAAAGACGGCTTTCAGCTCACCACCGCCGCGATGACCGACCGCCTCACCGCTGCCGTTGACGACCTGGAAAAGAACCGGCTCGAGAAATTCAAGGACTGGGCCGTTCCTGGCAAAACGCTGAACGCCGCCGCCCTGGACCTGGCGCGAACCACGTGCCGCCGCGCCGAACGCCGCGTCGCCGCCCTGATCGCCGCCGATCCAAAGTTCAATCGCGAAATTCTTCGCTACCTGAACCGCCTCTCCGATCTCTGCTGGCTCTTGGCGCGCTACGCGGAACGGTCGCCGGAAAATTCGTAATTGCCTCGCGTCCATTTGAAAAAAATTGCCGCCGCTAATCCCCGATAGCGAGCTGATGATCGCGCTTCGCGATCAAGCAATTCGCTGCGGATCAGGGCCGGCTGAATTGGATGGAGTCACCGCACTCATAACAGCACTAGGGAATGCCCCTTTCCGGTGTAGCATTCCGACAACGGCCGCTAGTCCCGCCGTCAGCTTTGGAAACCAATATGTCGGATCAGAACCATTCGCGTCGCAGCAAGGTCCGCGGATTTATCATCGCCGAGACGGCGGCGATAGGGGTTCTGCTCCTGGCAGTAACCTTTGTTGTGTTGGCGCGCCCGGTCGACTCTAGCGTCGTCATGGCCCTGAATGTCGTCATGTTCGCGGCCGCCATTGGCGTCGCCATGATTCCGATCCTCTTCTTCGCGCTCGCGCCGATCCTTCCGCGGGGCAGACGCTAAACAGTTCCGGGTCCAGCCGCGCTATTTCGCCGGTTTCTGTTTTTTCGCCTTGGCTAGCGCGAGGCGCTCCATCTTCTTGCGGCGCGCCTTGCGTTTCTTGGTGTTATCTCTGCCTTGACTGTTTCCCATAGTTTTACTCCTTCAGACCGGATGCACGAGTGCGCTAATAATTATTCGGAAACCTCGTCATGTGAGCCGCACGAGCCGACAGAAGGACCAGCCGCGCCGCCCCGAACGACAATCCCATAACCCCCCGTAATGACTCGACGCACTAATTCGCCCGTCGCTGGATCGAGAAGGAGCGGTTTCTCGCCGAACGCTTGCTTCACCTCAAACTGACGGATGGGCCGTGTTCGATCGGTAGTTTCGTAAATGTAGGTCGGCACAGAATTGGAATGGTTTGGGAAATGTCAGAGCCCGGAGTTTTCGTGCCACGCGATCTCGTCCGGGCTCGCGTCGCGCACGACTGAGGCCATCATGTGGTGGCGCTGGGCGTTGTCGAAAAGGCCGGTCACGAATAATCCGGTCGGATGCGTTCCCACCTCTTCGAGACGGAAGAAATCGCTCGAGGAAAGTTCCCGGCCGGTCTTCGGTTCGACGACCATGAGTTTGTCGGCATGAGCGCGATAATAAGCCCGCGCCGGTGTTTCAGGCGAAAGGGAGACGCGGGTGATGGCACTCATGGAGGCGGCGACAGGCCAGCGGTGGGTGGGGACCTAGGCGGCTTTCCCCGCGGGTGTTTTTGCGCCGGGGAAATTGATGACGGGAGCTGCCGTCACCCCGGCCAGGACAGGTCCCCAGATCAGTTTTTCCGCAGCAATCTCGCTCAGGGCGATATCCGACGCGCTGAGCCCGGGCTGGAGAAGGAGCATTGGGCGCGAGCCGCCGAGCAACTGCCGGACGCGCTGCCGCACCATGTTAACGAGGAGACCCGTGTTCGGCACGACTTTGGAGGCGTTATCGAGAAGAATGCTATTCATACGAAGAAGAGAGAATGCTGCCGCCTGATGAAGACCGGCCGCGAATCGGCCGTCGTTGGTTCAAGCTGAAGACAACGGTATTGTAAACTCGAATCGGGATTCTCCTAACGATGTTTGCAGCGGCGGCCTCTGACGGAAAAGGGTTTAGTTTTCGGTTGCGGAGGGGCAGCCTCTAGCGCATCTTCCCCGTCCGCTCCGCAGTCGCGGGATCCCCAGCGTTTTACCTATGGCAACAGCAGCAGAATTAATCCCGGAGCTTCTCGAAGCAGGCGTCCATTTTGGTCACCAGACCAAGCGGTGGAACCCGAAGATGAAGCCCTACATTTTCGAAAAGCGAAACCAGATTTATATCATCAACCTCGATGAAACCGCCCGGCAATTGAACCGGGCGACGGAGTTTCTCCAGGAAGTGACCCGCCGGGGCGGAAAGATCCTGTTTGTCGGTTGCAAGAAGCAGGCGCAGGAAGCGGTGAAGGAAGCGGCGACGGCCTGTGGACAATTTTATGTGAACCAGCGCTGGCTCGGCGGCACGCTGACCAATCTGGCGACAATCCGGAAGAGTATCGGCCGGCTGAAGTACATCGAGCAGATCGAGGAATCGCCCGACTACAAAAAAATGGGCAAACAGGAGCTGGCGGCGCTCAATCGCGAAGCGGCAAAGCTGCGCCGGAATCTCGACGGCATTCTGGAGATGAACGCGCTGCCGGACGTGATGGTCGTGATCGATACGACCCGCGAGAATAACGCTGTTCTCGAAGCACGCCGGCTCGGGATTCCGACGGTGGCGATCGTGGACACAAATGCCGATCCCGAAATCATCGATTACCCGATCGCGGGGAACGACGATGCGATTCGCGCGATTCGCGTGATGTTGCAGAAGCTCGTGGACGCGATTGTATCGGCGAGCGCGGACGCACGGGTGCGGGAGCAGGTAGAGATGGCCGGCGTTTCCGCGTAGCGGAAACACCGGAAGCTCCAAATCCCAAGCTCCAAGCACTAAAGAAGCACCAAGATTCAAATTTCAAAATGGAGACGAAGACAGAGATTGATCCGCAATTAGTCAGGCAACTGCGCGAGAAAACCAACGCCGGCATCATGGATTGCAAGCGGGCGCTGGCGGAGTGCGGAGGCGACCTGGAGAAGGCTGAGGCGCATTTGCGCACGAAGGGAATCGCGGGTGCGAGCAAGAAGGCGTCGCGCGCGACGAAGGAAGGCATCGTTGCGTCCTACATCCATTTGCAGGGAAAAGTGGGTGTGCTGGTCGAGATAAATTGCGAGACGGATTTCGTGGCGAAGAACGAAAAATTCCGCGAATTCGTGAAAGACATCACGCTGCACATCGCGGCGGCGCATCCGCTTTACGTGAATCGCGAGGAAGTTCCGGCGAAGCTGGTGGAATCCGAGCGCGCGATCTATGAGGGACAGGTAAAAGGCAAGCCGGCGAACGTAGTGGAGAAGATTGTTGGTGGTAAGCTCGACAAGTTTTACAGCACGGTCTGCCTGATGGAGCAGGGATTCATCAAGAATCCGGACCAGACGGTTAAGGAATTGATCGCGACAAAGATCGCCGAGCTGGGCGAGAACATCGTCATTCGGCGGTTCACGCGATATTTGGTGGGCGAACCGCTCGGTGAAGCGGCGGCGCCAGTTCAGCAAGAAAAGCAAGCAGCTTAGCAGCTGTAGCGGCGGCTATGACCGCCGTTGCATCGCATTGTCGACGCGTTTTCGGCGGTCACAGACCGCCGCTACAGCGCGTTCTGACGCGTCGATCCCGCGCTTGCGGGAAACGCGGCTACAGTGCGTTCTGAGGCGTCCATTTTCGGCAACGGCTTTGGAAAGAACCGCGAATGGGCGCGAATGGACGCGAATGCAAAGGGCAAAAACTGAAATCGAAATCGACGGGATTCGCGATTAGTTTGCGGCGCGATGGGATTAGCTGAATACAAGAAGAAGCGAAACTTCAAAGTCACGGCGGAACCGAGCGGGAAGCCGTTGCCGAAACTGGTGAAGGGCGCTTGCCGGTTCGTGATTCAAAAACATGATGCGAGCCGGCTGCATTACGACTTCCGGCTCGAGATGGATGGCGTTTTGAAGTCGTGGGCGGTTCCGAAAGGTTTGCCGTGGGAAAAGGGCGAGAAACATTTGGCGGTGGAGGTCGAAGATCATCCGGTCGATTACGCGACGTTCGAAGGGATCATTCCGGAGGGGCAATACGGCGGGGGGACCGTGATGGTGTGGGACCGCGGGCAGTACCACGTCTATGGCGAGAAGCCGATGAAGGCGCTCAAGGACGGACGGCTCCATCTCGTGATGGACGGCGAGAAAGCGAAAGGCGAATGGGCGTTGATCCGGACGCGAATGGACGGCGGGAAAACGCAATGGCTCCTCCTGAAGAGCGGCGAGAGCGCGAAGCCGATTTCGAAAAAGCGCGATGACGAGTCGGTCAAGACGGGGCGGACGATGGCGCAGATCGCGAAGCAGCAGGACGCGAAGTGGCAATCGAACCGCGCCGACGACGCGAAGCCGAGCGCGGCATCGCGGCTAAAATCGCGGATCAAGGCGGCGCTTAAAAAAAAAGATGAAGAAAAAGATAAAACTGTAGGGCAGGCGCATCGCCTGCCGAAAGAAAGGGGAGGCAACCGGAGCGGTCGCCCTACAATTTTAGAGGCAGCGCTAGCGAAATTGCCGAAAGCGAAGCCGCGATTCATCGAGCCGATGAAAGCGCGGCTGGTGGATGATCCGCCGACCGGTGGCGACTGGAGTTACGAGTTGAAGTTCGACGGGTTTCGCGTCTGCGCGGTAAAAAACGGGGCGCAGATCAATCTTGTTTCGCGCAACGGGAATGAATTGCGGACTCGATTTCCCGAAGTGGTTGAAGCGCTGAAGGAATTTCTGCCGGAGGAATGCGTGCTCGACGGCGAAGTGGTCGCGCTCGACGGGCAAGGGCGGTCGTCATTCCAATTGCTCCAAGGTCTGGAAATGGAGGGCCACAAGGCGCCCATTGTCTTTTACGTGTTCGATCTGATGCAGCTCAACGGCCGAAGCTTGATTGGTTTGCCGCTCACGGCGCGGAAGGAAGTGCTGGCAAAAGTTTGTGATGGTGTCGGCGATCCGATCCGCTACTCGGGCGAGATTAGTGGCGATGCGCGAGCATTGCTCGGCGAAGTGCAGCGGCGCGGTTTGGAGGGATTGATCGGGAAACTACGCGACTCGGCTTACGAGCCGGGCCGGCGCAGCGGCACCTGGATCAAACTGAAATGCGTGAACGAACAGGAGTTTGTCATTGGCGGGTTCACGCCGCCGCAAGGAGCGCGGCAGCATTTCGGCGCGATCCTGGTCGGCTACTACGACGGAAAGAAATTTTTGTTCGCAGGGAAAGTCGGGACGGGTTTCAACACCAAATCGCTGGCCGCGCTTCACAAGAAGTTAAAAAGCGAGAAGCGTGATGATTGTCCATTCGCCGACCTGCCGTCGAAGGAGGGCGGGCAATGGGTCCAGGGGATTACGCCTTCGATGATGCGCAAAATCCACTGGGTGAACCCGGCTTTTGTTTGTCAGGTGAAATTCGCGGAATGGACCCGGGATGGAAAATTGCGGCAGCCGGTTTTCCTTGGGATGCGCGAGGATAAAAAGCCGACGCAGGTGGTGCGGGAGCGATAACCTGCGGCCTACTTAACCGGATCGAGCTGCAGCAGGTAGTGCTCCGTATAAGGATAACCGCCGCCTGGATTCGTCCATTCCTGGTCGAAATGATAGCTGCCATTCCCGGTTTGCGGCAGGTCGTGGAAGACCAGCGCAAAGTGCGGCCACGTATAGACGGCGGGCGCTTTGCCCGGCTGGCGTCCGTTGCAAGGCGTCATGATGGGGGGCGTTGAGGTGCCGTCGGAGACATCAAGACTAAGAGTCGTGCCTTTGAGCACGCCAGTAAGCTTTGCCGTTATCTGGCCCGGCGTTGTCGTGTCCGATGGGCATGTGCTCACGACGAGCTTTTCGCTCTGTGTTCCAGAAAGAGAACCGGTGAGGTTTCCTTTGCTATCACGTTTAAGGACCACATCCATGTTGCCGGTGAAATACTGGGTGCCGGCTGGCACTCCCTGCTGTGATTTGAACTTCAACGTGCCGAAATAATCCCCGGTGGTCGGGAAGTCTCCATCCTCGCCGCCTTGGTTGCCGACTGCGTCCTCGGCGATTGCGTGGAGATGAATGATCTCCGGCGGATTACTCGGAACAGTGTAGGTGGCTTCAAGGGTCTGACGCGCACACGGCTGAGGCGATTGTCCATAATCCTTGCTGGTAACAACCCCGTCGTTGGCGAGGAGCTGAAGCGACTTCACGCCGCTCGGCCAGCTTTTATGTCCGTCTGCGTAACGTTCGCTGGCAATGATGGTCAAATGGATCTTGTCGCCAGCCTTGACCCTCGTTCCTTTGGGCGGATTCGATGTGACCTTTAGCCTGGGCGGGTCCGTGTCTTTGCCCGGTTTGTCATAGGTCACTTCCACGTCATCAAAGCTTGAGCTTGAGTACGCGGTTTTGACCTGGTCCTGGCTGTAGCCGAGGGCAGCCAAGGCCTGCTGCAGGGCGGCGGCGCGGGCCTGGCCTAACGACAGGTCGAAGGTCGGATCGTTTGAGGTTTTTTGATGAGTGGTGAAAGTCGACGGCGCGGCAGGATAACAACCGTCCGCGCTCGGCTTGGTTTTCTCGGTTGCGTCTTTGATCGCCTGTTTTACCTCCGGACTTAATTTTACGTCCGCCAAATCCGGGTCGAACACGCCTTTGATTGTAACAGGCGACGGCGTCTCGGCGGAAATGCGCCCTGCAAAAACAAAGGCAGCGCTGCCTATTATCGTCAGCGCCAATCGCCATCCCGGTGTAAACATTCGGCGGCCCCGGGCCTGAGGGCGAATCTTCACGGCGCTGATTTTCTTCCGCATCGCAAACTCCCGAGAGTCCATTTTTGACACCGACCGTCATTCGAGGTCAATCGTAATTCCGGCGCGTAGGCGGATGCTGAACGCTTGTTGCGCCCTCGATCTTCGCTAGCATGTGCGTGTGAAAGTTAACGTGGTGGTCAAGCCGAAGGAAACGGTGCTCGATCCGCAAGGCGCGGCGGTGCGCGACGCGATGCAACATCTCGGGATGCCCGAAGTACGATCTGTCCGGATCGGAAAATACCTGGAGATTGAAGTGGACGATAAGACTCCGAACCTGGACTCGCGGTTGAACGATCTTTGCCGCGATCTGCTTTCGAACCCCGTCATCGAGGACTACGAAGTGGTGAGATGAAATTCGCGGTGATCCAGTTTCCGGGTTCGAATTGCGACCAGGATTGTCTGGCGGCGCTCAATGGAATCTCAGGCGTGCGCGCCGAATACGTCTGGCACAAGAAGACATCGCTCGCCGGCTTCGACGCAATCGTTCTACCGGGCGGATTTGCTTTTGGCGACTATTTGCGGTGCGGCGCGATCGCGCGCTTTTCGCCGATCATGGCCAGCGTAGTGGAGGAAGCGCGCAATGGAAGACTTGTCATCGGGACCTGCAACGGCTTCCAGGTTTTGTGCGAGATCGGATTGCTTCCGGGCGCATTGGTGCGGAATCGGAAGCTGCATTTCATCTGCGAGTTGCTGACGCTGCGAGTGGAAGTTCCGGACTCGGCATTCACGCACGGCTGTCCGCAGGGATCGCTTTTGCGACTGCCGATCGCGCACGGGGAAGGTTGCTACTTCGCCGATGAGAAGACGCTGCGAGAATTGAATGAGCGGCGGCAAATTATTCTGCGCTATTCAACTTCCGATGGACGAATCGATCCGTCTGCGAATCCAAACGGTTCCGTGGAAAACATCGCCGGCATCTGCAATCGGGAAGGAAATGTTTTCGGATTAATGCCGCATCCGGACCGCGCTTGCGAGCTGCGTCTCGGCAGCGCGGACGGGCTGAAGATATTTCAATCGATGATCGAGACGATCGAAGCGACTCGCGCGCAGGCCGCCTAAGCAGCCCTGAATTGGGCAAAACGTTCGTGCGTGGGCCTACGGCCGGATGTGTCAATTTCGGAGGAAAATTTACACAAGTGTAAACCAAAGTTACACAATTTTGCCCCTTCAGAAGCCTCTCCCTAGGAGAGATTTGGTCGGCACCTCGATTGCTCAAATTGTTGGCACAATCCTAAATCCTTATGTTGCTACAAAAAACTCTGCACATGAATCAGTCGCTCGATGAGTGCAAACACCGCCTCGCGAGCATCCAATCATATCGCCGGCAGTTCGTGATGGTGACGAAGGCCACGGTCACTTCTTCTAAAACCGTGGATTTCAGTTTCCGGGGGCCACTGGGCTTCGAAGCGCGCACGGTTCTGTTGTCGGTAGAGAGCGATTCGCCCGACCAATTCGCGTTTGAGTCGACCGGCGGAAATCTCGACGTGATGGGGCTGGTCGAGTTCACCGAGATCCGGCCGAGCTGCACGGAGGTGACGCTCGCGTTGCATTACGAGATTAAGAACAAGCTTTTCGCCTGGCTCGACCGGCGATTTCATTTTGTGGATGCGTTCGTGACTTCCGAGTTGCGGAGCATCCGAGCCCATTTCGAAGGTATCGCTGCGCCCGTCGTGGAGCGTACGCCGGTGCTTTCGATGTTTGAGACGGCAACGGCATAGAGGGACTGCTGTCTCAGGCAAAGAGCGCGAATTCGGGGGACTTCGCGCTCTTCTGTTGTACAGATGTCGCGCTAGGAAATCCGAACCGCGTGGGTCTTATCGAGACGGAGAATCTGGCCGGACTCGAGAGCGACGACGGCTTTGGGATCGCGGATCTTTTCGCCGTTTAACTGGACGCTGCCCTGTTCGATCAAGCGGCGCGCATCGGCGCGTGATTTTGTAAGCGCGAAACCCTTCGAATAAGCGTCGACGACGATCGTGACCGCATCCGAGTTTCCCGCGGAAAATCCCGGCAGCTCAGCATCGGCCAATCGTTTTTCGCTAAAGCGCGCATTCCAATCCTTCAGGGTTTTTTCGGCAGCCGCGCTTGAGTGATACGTCTCGACGATCGCTGCAGCCAGGTGCTTCTTGGCTTCGAGCGGATGGGCCGAAGCGTCGAGCGATTTGCCGAGAAGCAACGGATAATAACGCGCCATCAATTCATCGGAGATGCTCATCAGCTTGCCGAACATTTCCGACGCCGGTTCCGTGAGCCCGACAAAATTACCGAGGCTCTTGCTCATTTTCATCGAGCCGTCGAGTCCTTCGAGGATTGGCAGAACGAGGACGACCTGCTGCGGTTGGCCTTCGTGTTTTTGAAAATCGCGGCCGACCAGACAATTGAAAAGCTGATCGGTGCCGCCCAATTCCACATCGGCCTTCACCATCACCGAATCCCAACCTTGCATGATCGGGTACTGAATCTCGTGGGCGTGAATCGGATGTCCTTCGTCGATCCGGTTCCGGAAATCTTCGCGTTGCAGCATTTGCTGAAGCGTCACCATGCTGTTCAATCGGATCACGTCATGGAATCCCATCTTGGAATGCCAGTCGCCGTTCGCGACGAGTTTCGTTCGCGCCGGATCGAGAATTTTGAACGCCTGGGCGCGATAGGTTTCGGCGTTTGCCGCCACTTGTTCGCGTGAAAGCTGTGGGCGCGTCGCGGATCGCCCGCTCGGATCGCCGATCATCGCTGTGAAATCGCCAATGATGAGCACGGCTTCATGGCCGAGGTCCTGAAATTGCCGAAGCTTTCGAAGGATGATGGCGTGGCCGAGGTGAAGGTCCGGACTCGTTGGATCGACGCCGAGTTTGACGCGGAGCGGACGACCGAGCGCGAGTTTCGCGCGCAATTCTTCCTCGCTGATAATCTGGGCCGCGCCCTGTTTGAGAATGGAGAGAGCTTCGTCCGGTTGCATGAGCCGCGGGTGGGTATCGTAGCCGAAAGCTACTTACTCTTGTTCAACAATTCGCGCACCTGCTCGATGGTGAGCGGTTTGTTTTGCGTCTGAAGCGATTTGGCGCTTTTGCCTTTATCGAGGAATGGCCGGTTGCTCGCGTATTCGCGCGTCGGCGCGACTTCGTTGCTTTCCTGCGCCACGCGGGTGCCGGCGGCAGCAGCCCGCGTCGCGATCAACTTGTCGTCTTTTACCGGCTGTGAGCGCGACGCAATGTAGGCGGCCGAGTCGCCCGCCCGGAAATGCCGGGCCGCAAATTGCTGAGGCGTAAACGACCGGTAGGTTTCGGCAAAAGTTTTCGCGACTGGTTTCCGTGATGAATAAAAACTCTTAGTGTGGGCCGGCTTATCGAACGAAGCCATCTGTTTGTTTGAGAATTTCTTGTTCTGCGCCGGGTTCGCCAGGGACGCATTGGGTTTCAAAAGCCGATCCATCAACCGGCGTTCCTGTTCCTGCGCAAGGGCGGTGGAGATGCCGATGAACAATGTCCCGATGGCTACGATCATCCGCACGTCTGCGAACGTGCCGAAGCAGACGCGCGGTTGTAAAGAAAATTGTCCGGGCGCGGGTCAGCGTTCCAGCGCTCTCCCGAGAACCGAGGCTCGCGGCGGGGGAGGAACGCTGCCGCTGAGAATATCGGCGGCGCTGACAGGCCGGCCGTAGTATCGGTGGTTCGCCGTCTTCTGGGTTGCGATCACCGCGCCTTCGAGTGAAACGCCGGCAAAGAGGCCTTTCGCCCGGCTGTATGTATATATCGCTGCTGTGGGTGTTATGGCTGCGGCTGCGTCTCGACCTACCGGTCCCGCGGCAGCACTGGCGTCTGCGCCGAGGGCGAAATTTCCATCACGCGAGAACGCGTGAACGGCGCGGTTAGTGTTTAGAACGAGAACATATTCTGTAATCTCTGCGCCGATCTGCAGACCCCAACCCGCGCCGCCGGTGCCGATGAACGACGGACCGGACCACCCACTACCAGTCCGCGCGACCACTACACCCTGGCCGCCTTTCCCGCTTAGGCCGAACCCGATTTTGACCACCGTCAGGATGGCGAGGCCTCTGGCATTGCGCAGAACACTGCGGGGAATGCCGCGCTCCGGCATCCGCTTGAACTGCCGCAGGATCGAGGCGGATTGATTGACGACTTCCTGTTCGGTGGCCGCGTTGGCCGCGGCGAACGGCAGAAAGCAAATGGCGAGCAGAGCGCAAATCGTTTTCATGGTACAATTAGTTCGCCTGATTAGGGCGGACCGGACGTATTTGCCAATTGTTTCAAACTCGTTAGGCCTTTCTCTGAATGGACAATTTGATCGACCAGCCCGGGGACGACGCTTTCATGAGCGAAGCATTGTGCTTCGCGCGAAAGGCTTTTGAAAAAGAAGAGGTGCCGGTCGGCGCGATTGTGGTCCGGAACGGGAAAATCATCGCGCGCGCTTTCAACCAGGTCGAAATGCTGAAGGACGCGACCGCGCACGCAGAGATGCTGGCGATCACGCAAGCCGAAGCCGCCGTCGGCGATTGGCGGCTGAACGATTGCGATCTTTACGTGACGAAAGAGCCATGCGCGATGTGCGCCGGGGCGATTGTTCACGTGCGAATGCGACGCGTGATTTTCGGATGCGCCGACCCGCGCAGCGGGGCGGCTGGTGGCACGATTAATCTGTTGCAATTGCCCGGGCTGAATCACAGGAGCGAAATCACGAGCGGCGTCCTTTCCGAAGAATGTGCCGCGCTTCTCCAAACTTTCTTCCAGGCGCGACGTCGCGCCGAAGTGTCCGATGTCTGAATCGCGCCTCACACCTCCGGAATCAATGACGACTGCGCGTTTGCTTCTTCGCAAACCGCGACCGGAGGATGCCGCCCTGATTTTCGCCGCTTACGCCCAGGATCCTGAGGTCACGCGCTATCTGACTTTTCGCCCGCACCGCGACTTGAGGGATGCGCGTGACGCAGTCGACCGGTTTCTGGAAGGCTGGCGCACGGGAAAATCATATTGCTGGCTGATCTTTCGCCGGGAAGACGACGAGCTGATCGGCGCGATTGGAGCGCGGCACGATCAGGGAATCAATCTTGGCTATCTGATCGCGCGTCCTTATTGGCGACACGGTTACATGAGTGAAGCGGTCGGCGCGACTGTCGAATGGGCATTCGCGCAGCCGGGCATCTTTCGCGTTTGGGCGGTGTGCGATTGTGACAATGAAACGTCGGCGCGGCTCCTGGAACGAAACGGATTCCATCAGGAAGGCATCCTGCGAAAATGGTCGCTGCATCCAAACATCTCCGATGTTCCACGCGACTGTTATTGCTACGCCAGGACGCGCGATCGTATTTCGGACTCGCCAGTTGGATAGAGCGGTGATTAGTTTCGTCCGTCATGAATATCAACAGCCTCGTCCGTGCTGCCGCTGTTCTCGTGCTCGCGTCGGCGGCGCCGGCTGTCCGCGCTTCCGACGACGATCCGCTTTTCCATTCCATCAATCCGCTGGGGGCGCGCGATGATTGGGGCCGTCTCCATCAAATGCCGAACGTGGATGAGACCGATTATTTTCCGCGGTGGGGTTCGCGCGTCTATTATTATTTTAAATCGGGCCACGAGCTGCTCCGCGATCCCGCCTACGTCGCAGCGCTCCAAACCGTCATGCGAAACCGGGGGTATTATTGCGGCCCGATCGACGGCGTGATGTCCGATCGCGTTTCCGATGCGATCGCCCGCGTCCAAAGAAATTATCTTCAAAGTGTGACCGGACATCTTACGGTGCCGGTCCGTCGCGCCCTGAATCTGCCGTAATCGCCGCGCCGCGTAAAAGCTTCGCTCACGCGGTTTGGCGAAGCCACGTGAGACCGCAGGTCTTTTACGTGGCAGCCTCGCTAGGATTCGAACCTAGACAAAGAGATCCAGAATCTCTTGTGCTACCATTACACCACGAGGCTTTGTCGTAGTCCCGCAGCGGCGGGACGGGCCGCTACTATCGGGCAGGGACGTGTCCGCTCAACCAGATTTCTGCGCCTTCCCGGGCCGCGTCCACCTCAAGCGTCCGCCCGCTTTCCACAACTAAAAGACGCGCCCGTTCCAACATCTCATCGATCTGCCGATCGTCGTGGGCTGGATCGTGATGGAAAAGGAAAAGTTTTTTAGCCCGCGCTTCAAGGGCGAGCGACACCACGCGGCTCAGCGCGCCATGACCCCAGCCAATATGCTCCTGATATTTTTCGTCGGTGTACTGCGTATCGAGGATCAGCACGTCGGCATCTTTGAGGAACTCGACCAGCTTTGAGCGCTGGACGACGGCCTGGGCCCGCGCCCGCTCGGCATGCACGCCGTCGCGCTCAGCCAATTTCAGCTTCAACGGCTCGAACGGTTCGTTGTCCGGCAGGAACGCGATCGATCCTTCCTTCGTGTAAAGGCGATAGCCGGCGCAGATTCCCGGATGATTTAGAAATCGGGAGCGCACCCGGACTTTGCCGACGTTGAACTCCATCTTTTTTAGCTCGCGAACCTTGATCGTGCCCGGGAGATTTTTCCAGCTCACCGGAAAGAACGGCAATTCCATTTGCGCTGCGAGAATGGTGGCGAGCCCGTCGCGCGCGCCCTGGTAACCGAAAACGTTGATCGTGTTTTTGGCCTGATAGGCTGGCAGGAAAAACGGCAGGCCCTGGATGTGGTCCCAATGCGTGTGAGTCAATAGAAGCGTCAGGTTCATCGGCGCGTTGCCGAATTCCTTGTTCAAGGCGAGTCCCAGCTCGCGAATACCTGAGCCGGCGTCGAGGATAATGATGTCGCCGTTGGTGCGCACTTCGACGCACGTGGTATTGCCGCCATATCCGATCGTCGTCGGTCCCGGGACCGGAATCGATCCGCGCACGCCCCAGAATTTTATCCGCGTCGAAGGCGGATGAAATTTTAGCCGGCGCGATTCGCGCCCGGCGAGTTTGCCCGGCCGGCGCCGCGGACGTTTCAACGCGGCGGCGAGCTTATCCCACTTGAGCGGCTTGAGAAAATAATCGTCGCCGCCCGCTTCGAGGACCGCATCGCGATCGATATCATAACGGCGGCCGGCCATGATGATGATGCGCGTGAGGTCGAGTTTCTCGCGGATCGCGCGAGCGACTTGGAGCCCGCTCATCCCCGGGAGCAGGAGATCGCACACGACTGCGTCCGGCCGTTTCGCGAAAGCCAGCTCGATCCCCGGTTTGCCTTCGAGCGCTTCGAGGACATCCCAGCCATGGCGATGGAAAAGGCGCGCCACCTTTTTGCGGCTTTCCACGTCATCCTCGATGAGCAAAACCGTAGGCATGGGTCGTTAGGGCGCGATTGTTGTCACTCCCCGGATAGGGAAACAAGCGTTTTTGCGCGAGCGCTTTAGAGCAAACTCGAACCGAACCCGCCCGGCTTGCCCTTCTTCCAACGCAAATCCGGATGCAGATTAATTTCTTCCGGTGGAACCTCGAACCCGACCGAGCGGAGCAAATAGGAAACGCCTTCGCGGCTTTCCATCGTTTCCTTCAGGCTGCGCGCGAAGAGTTCGATGTATTCCTTGTAGGATTCGAGCGCGAGCTTGCCCTCGGCGAAATGTTCGGCCAGCGCTTCGTCGTGATAATCGATCAGCTCGATGAGCGCGCGACGCAGTTTCAACCGCATTTCCGGATCGACCACGAGCTTGAACGGCGTCGCGCCCGGGTCCGGCTTGGCGATTTCCTTTTTCAGCGCGGTTTGGTCCGCCGAGACGAGCTGGTAATCGCGAGGTTCGTCCATTTTGCTGGGATTTTTCCCCGCCGGACAGCGCACCGACAGGGGAATCACTTGTGGATTGACCGGCAGATTCTGTCAAACCAGAATCGCCGCCATGAAAACAACTCTGATTACCTTGTTCATGGTTTTGGGACTTGCGACGGTTGGGTTCGGCGCGGGCGCAGACGCCGAATTGAAGACGATCGAGCAGCAATGGCTCGACGCCTACATGAAGAGCGACCCCTCCTTCATCAAGAATCTTGAAGCGGACGATTACTCAATCGTCGAACCCGATGGCGCGGTTTCGACGAAGGCCCAGGACGTGAAATCGGTGACCGATAAAACCTTCGTCCTGAAATCGGCCACGATGAGCGACTTCAAGTGTCGGATGATTGGGGAAAATGTCGCCGTCGTCACCGCGATGCTGAAAATGAGCGGCAGCGATGACGGGAAAGAATTCTCCGGCGATTTTCGCGGCACCGATGTCTTCGAGAAAAAAGGCGGCAAATGGATGGCCGTCGCCTCGCAGCTCACGAAAGTCGAGAGCGAGAAGAAGTAGCGTCTAAAAGAAAATCGGGATGATCAGGATCGCGACGATGTTCACGACCTTGATCATGGGGTTGATCGCGGGGCCGGCGGTGTCCTTGTAAGGATCGCCGACGGTATCGCCGGTAACCGAGGCGGCATGGGCGAACGAGCCCTTCCCGCCGAGGTTGCCTTCCTCGATGTACTTCTTGGCGTTGTCCCACGCGCCGCCGCTCGACGTCATCGCGATCGCGACGAACAGGCCGGTGACGATGGTGCCGACGAGAAGGCCGCCGAGAACGACTGGGCCGAGCGATTTGATCATCGCGACAACGAGAACGAACAGGACCGGCAATAGAGCAGGAACAATCATTTCGCGGAGCGCAGCTTTGGTGACGATGTCGACACAGGTTCCGTAATCCGGCGTGTCTTCGCCGCGGAGGATTCCGGGTTTCGCGGTCAACTGACGCCGCACTTCGCGCACGACGGCGCCGGCGGCTTTTCCGACTGCATCCATGCTAAAGGCGGTGAAGATGAACGGAAGCAATCCGCCAATGAACAGGCCGATGATGACCTTCGGTTCGGTCAGGGAGAACTGGAACGAATAAGCCTTGCCGCTCGCGTTGAAATGCGCCTTCAATTCTTCGACGTAGGAACCGAAGAGGACGAGTGCGGCGAGGCCGGCCGAGGCGATCGCGTAACCTTTCGTCACCGCTTTCATGGTGTTTCCGACCGCGTCGAGCTCATCCGTAATGCTCCGAATTTCCTTCGGCAACTGGCTCATCACCGCGATGCCGCCGGCGTTGTCGGTGATCGGACCGAACGCGTCGAGCGAGATAATGATGCCCGCCATCGAAAGCATGCTCATGACAGAAATGGCGATGCCGTAAAGTCCCGCGAAATGGAAGCTAAGCAGGATCGCGATGCCGATGAATCCGACCGGCAACGCGGTGGCGTGCTGACCAATCGCGAGGCCGGCGATGATATTGGTGGCGTGACCGGTCTCAGACGCCTTCGCGATCTTGCGCACCGGCGCGTAATGCGTGGAGGTGTAGTAGTTCGTAATGACCACGACGATTCCCGTCATGAGAAGACCGACGAGGGAAGCGAAATAAAGGTCGTTCGCCGAGCGGTCGATGCCGCCGATATTAATCGTGTTCGGGAAAAGCATGTGGGTGGCGGGCCAATACAAAATCGCCGAGACCAGCGCGCTCGCACCGACCGCACCCATCAATACGGTCGCGGGTTTTCCGCTGGCAATGTTGACGAACAGAATTCCAAGCACCGCGCCGAGGACTGAGATGCCGCCGAGCACGAAAGGGTAAACCACCGCGGCCGGATAATTGCCGAGGGTAAGCGCACCGACGAGGATGGCGCCGATTAGACTCACAGCGTAGGTCTCGAAAACGTCCGCGGCCATGCCGGCGCAATCGCCGACGTTATCGCCCACGTTGTCGGCGATCGTGGCCGGATTGCGCGGATCGTCTTCCTCGAGATTGCTCTCGATCTTGCCGACGAGATCGGCGCCAACGTCCGCCGCTTTTGTGTAAATGCCGCCGCCGAGTCGCGCGAACACGCTGATGAGGCTGGCGCCGAGGGCGAGACCGACCAGACTTTTTACCGCCAGGTCATGGCCGATCCACCGGTTCGCGAGCGTGTAAAAAATACCGACCGACAAAAGCGCGAGACCAACGACGAGAAGCCCGGTAACCGCGCCGCCGTTGAAAGCCACTCGCATCGCGGCGGAACGCGATTGGCTCGCGGCCTGGGCCGTGCGGGTATTCGCCAGAACCGCGATCCGCATTCCGATGTATCCGGCGACCAGCGAACAAAACGCTCCGATCACGAAACCGATTGCCGTGAACTTGTCCCGAAAGATGAAGAGAAGAACGAAGATGACCGCGGCGATGACACTGATCGTGACAACCTGACGTTTAAGATAGGCTTTCGCGCCTTCTTCAACCGCGCCGGCGATCTGGCGCATTCGGTCGTTCCCCGCTGAAAGCCGAATGACGGCTTTGATGAGAAGGAAGGCGAACAGCAGACCCAAAACCGCGCCGACCATGGAAAGGTTCACGCCGTATTTGAGGATATCGAGGGCAAGAAAAGTCATGACGGCTCCGTTGAAAGCGGGGCACTGTAGTTAGGTTTGCCGGACTGGCAACGCCTAAATGGCGCTTCGCACAGCGAAGCGGCTACAGTTCGAAAACCGTTCGCAAGCGCCGCAGGAAATTGGAGCGATATTCGGATTCCTTTTTCTCCTGCGCCAGCGGGCGGCCGGCTTCCTGGACGATACCTTCGCCTTCGAGTTTACGCTTCGCGAGCAGTTCGCTCAAAGCCGTGAGACACTCGGGCGATTCGCGCAGCACTTCCGCCATGATCGGCTTGCTGATCTCGAGAACTTCGCAGTCGTTCTCCGCCCGGACAGTAGCCGAACGCGGTTCGCCGGTGAGCAACGAGAATTCACCGAAACAATCGCCCTGGCGCATCGCGCCGACGCGCACGCTCGTGCCGTTGCGCGCGATCGACACCGCCGCCACGCCGCGCAGCATCACGAACATCGAATCGCCGGCGTCGCCTTCCTGGATCAGACGCTCGCCGCGACCGTAGCGATGAATCGGCGAATTCTGGAGCACGGTCGCGAGCTGACCGTCGTTCATGCAATCGAAGAGCGGCTCGCTTCGCAGGATCGCGCGCGCTTCGGCTTGAGGGTCGCCGGTCCGCTTCGGGCCGCGCTGGATTTGAAGCGTGCGGATTGGGAACGGAATCGTGATCTGCTGGCGTCGAAATTCGTACCAGATGTTAGTCCGGATCGCGTCGCAAACGTCGTTATACGCGCGATGATTGCCCATCGAGAACTTGATTTCGTAGATCACGGCTGAATCGGCGAAGTCCATTACGAAAACCTTGACCGGCGGCTCAGGGACGACGCCTTCCGCGCTCTCCGCGGCACGATGGAGCGCGTCTTTCACGCGATTGGGCGGCACATCGTAATCGACGCCGACGCGCAACCGCATGGCGTGGATCTCGGTGGGATAATGGAGATTGATGATCGGGTTCCGGGCGATCTGGTAGTTGGGGATGTCGAGGTAAATCCCGTCGTTGGTGCGTAACCGAGTGGAGCGCCAGTTGATCTCCATGACCTCGGCGAAGCGGTCTTGGATATGGAGCCAGTCGCCGACTTTGTACGGCTTGCTGATCTGGAGGGCGATGCCCGCGATGATCCCGCCGAATAAATCCTGGGTCGCGAAGCCGAGGACGATCGCCGCGATCCCAGAGCCGGCGAGGATGCCCCGCAGTTGTCCCTCAGCGTGATAGCCGACGCTCAGAACGAGCAGGAGCGCGATGAGATAGATGAAGAGCGCGACGACCTGGCGAAGAAAGTGGGGAATAGTCGCGCGCCGCTTTTTTTCCCAATAGGCATCCCAAAGATAGCGGTCAAGAAGTGCGACGAGGAGCGCGGTGCTGAGAAGAAAGAGAACGGCGCCGACGTGATTCCGCCAATCCGCCTGGACGCCGTAGAACCACATCGCGGCGTAAAACGCGAGCGTCAGACAGAAAAGCTGGAAGAGCACGCCGAGGGGCACGCCCGCGCGGCGTTTGAGGAGGCGGCCGATGGTGAGCGACGCGAAATAAGTCGCGATGAAAACGATCATCGTGACGAGCGCCTTCTGAGACTGGATAAGTTGCAACATCAGCAGCGGCAGAGTATCAGCCGAGCACCTCTCGCGACAAGCGCCTACAGTTTCGGCGCGATGACGAGCCAGGCCCAGCCGGCTAGAAAGCAAAGGCCGCCGAGCGGCGTGATCGCGCCGAGCCAATCCCGCGAGTGCGGGATCAGCGCCATCGTGTAGAGACTGCCGCTGAAAAGAACAATGCCGGCGGCGAGAAGGAAATACGTCGCGCGATTGCCGGCAGCGAACAGAGCTAGCGCGACCAGCGCGACGGCGTGCAGGAAATGGTAGAGCACGGCCTTATTCCAAACATCGAGCATGCCGTTCATTTCCAGTTTCGCTTTTAACGCATGGGCGCCGAAGGCACCGAGCGCCACGGCCAGGAAACAGAAAGCCGCCGCCAAACGTAAGAGCGTAACCCGGCTCATTTGCCTCCGAAAAATTTCCGGAACGATTGAAAAAGCCGGCCGGGAAGCGTGGTCGCCTTTTGTCCGAGGTCCTGCAATTTCTGGGCGAATTGCGTCTGGGTCCCGCCGTGAATTTCACAGGCGACCGTTGGCACTTTGTCGTCCGGTAGCGTGATCTCGTAGGCAGTGCCGGCGGCATTGCATCCCGTGGTCGCGAGATGATTCGAGATCGAACAAACCGCGGCAGTCGCGAGCGGCATCGTGGGCTCGAGTGGCTTTGCCGGGTAACGCTGGGCTGCTTTATTCATGACCTGCGTCCAGACCGGCAAGGCGAGCGCGGCACCGTAACCGCGCGGCATGATTGTTTGCGGTTGATCGAACCCGACCCAAACGCCGCACGTGATCGCATTCGTGTAACCGACAAACCACGCGTCCTTGTAATCGTTCGTCGTTCCGGTTTTCCCCGCCGCTGGAAGTTTGAAACC
>Ga0137403_10000222_pt1 | contig 71639 bp, 77 predicted proteins | sample CZOMad2_1_16fung_FD_122057 | JGI IMG/M metagenome (GOLD analysis project Ga0137403, IMG submission 122057) | Vadose zone soil fungal communities from Angelo Coast Range Reserve, California, USA - CZOMad2_1_16fungal (Hybrid Assembly) | ecosystem: Environmental > Terrestrial > Soil > Vadose zone...
CAAGCCCGACTGCTGCAATAACAATACCACCAAGAGCTGGTCCAAGAATACGAGCAAGATTTACTTCACTGGAGTTAAGTGCAATCGCATTTTTTATGCCATCTTTACCTACCAATTCCATAAGAAATGCTTGACGAGTTGGACTATCAATAGCTGTTATAATGCCCAAACAAATAGCAAAAACATATACCATCCCTATCTGTATCACACCAAAAAACAAAAACAATCCCATAAGAAGAGCTAAGATCGCTGCGGCACTTTGAGTAAGATATAACATTTTGCGCTTGGAATATCGATCAATCATCACACCAGCAATCGGACCAAATAGAAGAATCGGCAAAAATTGTAATGCCAAAACAATACCCAAAATCGTTCCTGAGTGGGTTAATTGCAACACAAGAAGACCCAGGGCAACTGTCTGCATCCAGGTTCCAGAAAGAGAAATCCCTTGGCCGATAAAATACAAACGATAGTTACGAATTTTCAACGACGAAAACGTCCGATGTCCAAATCTTTTGACTGTCTCCATATTATGTAAAACTTTGCTAAACCGTAACAGAAGAAGAATAAATTATTCAGGAGTTACTTGTGTAGAGTTATTGTAACAGGAAAACTCATCTTATGCTACAACTTTAAAAAATTATTACCTTCTCTTTACAGAAATTTTAAACAGTTTTTACTAAAGATTCTTACAATAAGTTCATGCAAATCAAAAAAATTGCTGCCCAACTTTATAAACTGCTTAATATCCCAAAAAAATTACAACTTGCTCTTATGCATATTGTAAATGATGAATTTTTGATCGGCGTGACAGGAGTCGTACTCAATAAAAAAAATGAAGTGTTGCTTCTCAAACATGCTTATCGACAAACGAGTTGGAGTTTGCCAGGAGGATATTTGAAAAAAGGCGAGTATCCGCAAAAAGGTCTTGAAAGGGAAGTATGGGAAGAATCAAAATTGAAAGTCAAAATGGAAAAAATTATTAAAGCATGGTATGATCCTGCGTCTGCACGCGTTGATATAAGCTGTATGGGCAAGTTCCATAGTGGCAAATTCTCTCCTTCAACTGAGATAAATGATTATGGTTTCTTTGCCTACCGAGACTTACCAACAATTGGAAAAGAGCAAAGAGAACTAATCGCAAACGCCCTGCAAGAAGAAAAAAGTCTTGAGATAAAACATCATGGATTTTTTGATCGACTTTTGGTGAGTTTGAGAATTACCAAGCAGAGACTCCAGTCATTCACCGCGATACTCAGGAGGTTCTATACCCAAGGTTTTCAAGGAGTAATCAAGTAGATCTTTCATCTCACCTCGTCTATTTTCACTTTTGAGAAGAATACCAATAATTTTATGTTCATCATAATCAAGATAGGTCACCAAACATAATCCCGCTTCTGGCGTATAGCCTGTCTTTACGCCCTTTACACCGTCATAAGTCGTTAAGAGATTGGTTTCATTGACCAAATCATATGCCTTATGTGTTGATCGTTCGGAGATGTAATATTCTGGAGTGGAAACAATTTGAACAAACTGAGGATAGTTCTCTAAGGCATATCGCGTGATGACCAAAAGATCATATGCAGTAGTATATTGAGCACCATCTCCTTGTAAGCCAGAAGGATTATCATAATGCGTATCGACAAGTCCAAGCGATTTTGCCTTATCATTCATTGCCTTGATAAATCCATCTCGACCCAACGGAGAATTTCGTGCTAATACTTCAGCAGCATCATTGCCAGATGGCAACATCAATCCATAAAGCAGTTCTTCAAGACTTAATGATTCACCATCTGACAACCCCATACTATCTTCACCAACCAAATCTTTATCTGAGACTATATAGGTATCATCACTGCGTTTATTTTCAATACTAATAATAGCAGTCATTATTTTTGTTAATGATGCCATTGGTAGGTGAGTGCGAGGATTTTTTTCAAAAATTGCTTTATTGGTAGTCAAATCAAACAGCAAGACAGACTGCGCAGTAAGTGCTGGAGCATCAAATCCACTTCCTTGTATCTTTTGAATAAAAGGCAGCCACAGATCAAGTATCTTTACCTGTTTGTTGTTTGTGATGGTTAAAAAATCTGGAATTGGCGAAGAAAGCGTGATCTTTTGCTCTCTACTCCCTGTAACGTACAAAAACGCTCCAGCAAAAATAACTGAAACAAAAAGTATCAAAAAAAAGTGTGCAAAAAAAGATTTCATGAGCATTGATCCCGTTTGGGGAGGAGTAATTATGGTATAATTTTCAAAGATTATTTACAAGAGGCGAAAGATATGCAATTATCACTTCTCAATTTTAATACACTTGGTACGCCCTTTTTTGCCCCTTTTATTACCAAGCGTTATCAAGCCTTTGCGAAAATTATCAATGAAAATCCTCTTGATATTCTTTGCTTGCAGGAAGTTGCTACTTATTATCACCTCAGTCTGCTGAGAAAATATTTACAAGGATTTCCTTTTGTTGCTTACGAAAAGCAATTATACGGTCCACAAGGTGGTGTGGTTATCTTTTCAAAAATACCTTTTGAAAAAATATATTTTCAAAGTTTTTCTGCGCTTGGCTCTTTCAAAAATCTCTCATTTTATACCCGGCTTCTTCGAAATGGCATGCTTATTGTAAAGTTAAAAAATCTCCCTTTTACTCTCATGACCACACATTTAGTCAGCGATTTTGAATTTGATGAGTCTCCAACCAACCATCTTTATCCCTACGTTAAAAACCAAGTTGAAGAAGTCATACAACAAGTGAATAATATTTCCAAAGATAACACCTCGATTCTTGTCACAGGCGACTTTAATCTTAAAAAACATTCAAAACTCTATAAAACATTGCTACAAAAAACAAAAGTTACTGATGTCTTTCCTGAAAAATTCCCAACATATTATAGAGAAAGACTGGATTATAAATTCAAAGGGAAAACGTCCGAGAGGATTGATTTTGTCTTTATAAAAGAGAGAGAAAAGAACATACGTGTTCTTGCTCATTCATACTTATTTGACAAGAAAGAACAAATATCGAACAAAAAATTAAATTATCTTTCTGATCATATCGGGCTGAAAATAAACTTTGATATAGTTTAAGTATTTTTGTCGTAATTGACAAAAAAGAAGAATTAGATTAGTCTAATAAAAATATATTTTTTTCTTAACGATATCATATGAATACTGCCCAGAATTTATTTTTTGTGTTATTTTAAGTTAACCTCTTGAGTTTTGTTTTTGGGGAAGCTCAGGAGGTTTTTTTTATGAAAGGAAGGGAGGTGATAGAAATATGATTAAACGTATTATTCTAAGTTTATTAATTATCATTGCGGTAAGTGGCGCTGCGTTTGCAGGCACACGAGCCTTGCTATCAGACCAGGCAACTTTGGCAGCAAGTACATTTAGTACGGGAACTGTTGATTTACGTATTTCAAATAGCGTAAGCACAAGTGCATCTTTTGCTGATTCGCAGCCAGGTTTTACTGGATCACTTCTACCTGGACAAACGCAAACGAAATTTTTTCGATTGAGAAATTTAAGTTCAGACACTGATTTTTCAGTAACAGGACAAGCAGCAAGCATTAGCGGCACGCTTGATGGCGACAAAGTTGAAGATTACCTTTACTCCTGTCAATACAGCTGAACAATCAGTTGGTAGTCCTACAACACATACTCTCACTGAATGGCTGACACCGACGAGTTTGGGTGAACCAAATATTTTGCACGGGACAAGTACAGTTAATACACAAGAATATCAAATGGATGTAACACTCGATAAAAATATTACGACAAGTAATTCAACAATTACTTTTGATTTGATATTTACTGGTACACAAATTGAAGTGGCACCAACAGCAACACCGTGATCGTAAAATAAATAAAAAAACCTCCCTTCTCATCGTGAGAGGGGAGGAAAAATAAAATTTTTGTTATTTAGGTATGAAAAATATTTTGAAAGGTTTTGCAATTTTTATAATTCTATTCTTTGGCTTCTCTCTGTTTCTTCTTTCAACACATTTTGGTGGATGGAGAGCATTTATCGTGATGTCTGGCTCTATGGAGCCAATAATAAAAACAGGATCACTTGTTATTACGCAACAAATCCGACCAACAATACTTAAAACTGACGATATTATTACGTTTATTAGTCCAACAAAAAAGAGAAAATTTATTACTCATCGTATTGCAGCAGTAAAACATAACGGCAGCGTTACAATTTTTAAAACCAAAGGTGACAAAAATAAAAGCCAAGACAATTGGCAACTTGCTGGTGGGGGAGTTGTTGGCAAAGTAGTCTGGACAATTCCGTATGTTGGCTATTTTTTCACTTTTAGCAAAACAAGAATTGGCATCGCACTATTGATTCTTGTTCCATCTCTTCTTATTTTGGTAAGCGAATTACAAACACTTTCTCTACTCATACAGACCTGGAAACAAAAAATTCCACCTGCTTCACAAACGCAAGCTTTTATCATTTTTTTCTTAAGCGTTCTTTTTACAACAGCATCATTTCAACCGACACAAGCACTACTCTCTGACTCAGCAAATTTGCTAAACAACCAATTTACTATCATCTCTTCAAACGATTGCTCAGACAATACTGTGATAAATGTCAGCAATAACGGCGCTAGTTCATCAACGACAGTCAATGTAGCAAACTCATCAACGGTATCAGTAAGTTCTACTAATCATGATTTATCATCTTCGCAACCAATACCGAGAGGAGGTGAAAAAAATGAGAAATTTTAATGTCAAACTTGGAGCCGCAGTCGCTGTTGCAACATTTGTTGCTAGCGTCCTTGGTCCAACTGCTTTAGCTGACACAACTGTCAATGTTACCCACAATGGTGCTAAATCAACAAATAACGTGACCGTTAACAACACAAAAAAGACAACGGTTAACCAATCAAATAACACCTTTGTCGTAAATAGCGTTGGTAGCAATTCCACTACAGGAGGCAATAAAACAAAAGATACTAACGGTAATGTAAATATCACAACAGGAAGTACAAACACAACCGTTACTGTCTCAACAACAGGTTCATCAAATACAGCAAACCTCAGTAGCAATTGTAGTTGTAACACAAATACAACGGTTGATGTTTCTAACAATAGCGCAAAATCAAAAAATACCGTCAGTGTCAATAATAGTAATACACTAAAGGTATCACAAACTAATAATACTGTTGTTATTAACAATGTTGACAGTAACTCCAATACTGGAGACAATAAAGCCAACAATAACAATGATGGAACGACTTCCATCACAACCGGTAATGTCACAACAAACGTAACAGTTAATACAACCGGTTCAGCAAATACTGTCAATTATTAATTGGCGTATTTTCTTTCCTAAAAAGCCCTGCCAAAATGTAACCTTTCGGTGGGGCTTTTTTTGTTATAAAATAATAAGGTATAAAATATTTTTTCTATGCATACATCTGATAAAAAACCAACAATCACAATAATTGGAGCAGGCATTGCCGGTTGTTTTTTTGCGATCTTACTCTCAAAACGTGGATATAATGTGGAGATATATGAACGATTTTCTGAAGACGAAGTATGCAACAATGCATCAAAAAAATCATATAATGTCGTTTTTTACGGCTATGGTATTTCTATACTCAAAAAAGTAGGATTATGGGAAATCATTGAACCTATTCTGGTTAAAATTGTTGGATCTGTTACACAAGTTTCTCAGAATCCACCCTCTTCTCGTTTCAATCAAACAGATATTCCATATTTCGCAATGCAAAGGTCACAACTGTTACAAATTTTTATTAATGAAGCAAAGAAAAGTCAGCGTGTTACATTTCATTTTGACACAACTCTTATTGCAGTCAGTCGGAAAAAAAGAAAAATGTTTATACAAAATACAAAATCCAACAAATACAGAACAGTTACCTGTAATGTCATTATTGGAGCAGATGGCGTCCATTCGCAAGTAAGAACATTTTTACAACAAGGACAAGAAACAAGTCATAGACAAGAATATTTACCTTGGGAATACAAACAAATATATTTAAAAAAAGAATTTGTCGAAAAATTAAATCTGCAAACAAATCTTACTTATGCATGGACAAGAAAATCATGTGTACTCTTTAGTTACATGAATAAGGATCAGTCTCTGAGTGCACTTCTTGTCCTCCCAAAAGAGACAAAAAAAAGCTTTGCATCACTGACATCAGAAGCAAAAATCGAAACGTTTTTCAAGGAAAACTTTTCAGACTTTTTGCCTATTCTTCCTCAAATAACAAAAGCAATGCTCCATAATCCTACCAGCCAATTTGTAACAATTTATACAGAGCCTTGGTACTATAAAGACTTAATGGTGCTTATTGGAGACGCAGCGCACGGCTTTCTCCCTTTTTCTGGACAAGGGATGTCAGCAGCATTTGCTGATTGTATGGAGCTTGTAGAACTCATTGATAAGTATGGATCTGATTGGGCAACTATTTTTCCTTTGTACCAAGCAAACCGCAAAAAACATACCGATGCATTGGCAAATCTTTCAAAAAAAAGTTTTGTACAGTATTTACGATACAAAAAGGCTGACTATTCAGCAATTTATAATAAATTTGACGTCTTATTATATAATTTTTTCCCAACTATATTTAACCCTCCGCCTTACATTCCTATTGCCACTGATCCAACTCATGCTGCAGATCATCAAGATAAACATGAACAACAAAGAAAAACTGCAAAATTTTTAGGAATACCACTCTTGGTTCATTTGGCAACAGGAATTATTGCTATCCAAGAAAAATTTAGTCAACTGTATGCCAGAAGAAAATCTTAGGGTTTGGTAATAGCCGCAAAAGTGGGCGTATCATGAAGAAGAGCAACCACCACAAACCGTTGAGAATCCATAAAACCAGTACAGGTATAAAGTGTCATTCTTTTATCTTTTGATGGGGCAAGAATACTTGATTCGCTAGGATTAACCTTTGATGTATACTCGATAACAAATGTCTTGTGAGACCCATCAGCATAGCTAACATCAACTTTTTGCCCGGGTTTTGCATAGACTAAATTACCAAAAAGACTCGCCCAATCATGAGCATACATAATACTATTACCAACCGTTCCGGGAATAGGAGAGGATGATAAATATGATGCACCATCAGTTATCGTATCCCATTTGTTATCGCGAATTTGAGCTGGATAAACAGGAAGACTAATCTTCAAATCAAGAATACTAATTCTTTCTGGTAAACTTGCTCCTTTTGTAGTTGTTACGGTTTTGGTCTTTGGTGCAGAGTAATTTGTGAACTCAAGCCTGTTAGGATTGTTTGTTAACCACCAATAGTAGCCACCCAAAAGGCACCAGAGAAGACCAAAAATAATAAGAATATAGGAAAATGTTTTCATGGAATGAATTATTTACTAAACTTTTTTAGTAACATTCCAGCAACGAGAGCAGTAACTCCCGCAATGATGAGGCCATAGATAGCAACAGCGCTTCCTGTGTAAGCAAGACTTAAGACACTACTTTGAACCGTAGGTGTAGTATTTTCGCCGCGGCATGAATAATTACTATTTTTAGCTAGATATGGGACATCAGATAAACCCCATGAAGAGCCCGTAGCAACATATGTCCATCCTTGACTTTTTAACACATCAATATCAGATGCTGAAAGATTTGAAGTTTTCAACCAATTTGTTTGGATAGCTGTACCAGAGTCGGGGCAAAGACATTGCATGACGTTACCATCAGAAAGATAATAGATACTATCAGTACCAGAATAGGTAGTTGTTTGACCAGCAACACCGTGGTTACTTCCACCATTGACTTGAGATGCTGTAACTTGAGGATTCAAACAAGATCCAAAATCAGGTGATGAAACAGCAAATGCTGGTTTGCTGAAAACTGTCAAAAAGACAGATAAAGTAAGTATGGTAAAAAGAGATTTCTTTAACATATAATTAACTTATAAGTTATTATTACAGGATAATATCATACATTTCGCGAAATGTCAATAGTTATAGGACTTAGGAGTTTTGGGGGTTAAAATCGTCTTTTTAACCTTTAGAAGAACTTATGTCTGGAGTAAAAAGTAGTAATAACGCCTACTGCTGGCTTTGGGTTACCTGCATCGTTCCACAAGGCCGTAGAACCACCTGTATTAACCCAATAATTGACCCCAATGACTTGTGGTACTTGAGAGACTTTATCCAACACTTCTTGAATCCATTTTTTTTGCTGTTCATCGGTCATAGAGCCATGAATATCAGGAATTGGCGCCCCAAACTCACCAAGGACGACTTGGCCACCACTCTTGTCGGCAAGAGCCTGTAAATCATCTGCAAGGACTTGAGGATCATTGACATAATGATCAACGACGACAGTCCCACCCAGAGCCTTTGTCGTCTCTTTATCCATAACAAGCTTGGCAATATCCCCATTCATCGAGTAGTAGTTTGCGCCTACCTGCTTATTAATGGTTGCAAATGAATCCTTAGTCGTTTGATACTCCTGGATCAAAAAATCTCGATAAAGCTGCACTTGTTGCGAATCACTTGTATTAAAATCTGCTCCATTTTCACATTCTGGACAAGAACTGAAAATATCACCATCTTCAAAGAGATCTTTATTTTTTATGATAAATTGTTTGACCATTTCAGTATGTGTTTGTCTATCAATTTTTGCGTAGCCAAACCACTCTTCCCAACCCGAAAAATTGCCTCGAAACCATATATGCAGATGGTATTTGCGTGCTGCTTTTACCCAACGTGTGAGATAAGAAAGAAACTGGTCATCATAAGGTGTACCAATAGCAACATAATTTGCTCCTGTTTTATCAATCTTAGCCATCTGGCTATCGATAACCGCATCAAATGACGCATCAGAAAGTTTTGCTTGTGCCTCATCTCGTGAATATTTCATTGTATCAATTGATTGAATAGTCCAATATTTTTTACTCAACGGGCTTAACACATTCATTGTATAAAATGATCCATTTTGTAAGCACAAAAACAAAAAAGTAATAATAAAGGCAATAGCTGCCAAAAAAAAGAGTTGTTTCATAGATTCTTCTATTATACCATTAACAGGAATTATTTATTGTCTGTGAGCACCGGAAGCGGCTCTAAGTCAGGAACATATTGTGATTTTAACTCATAAATATCTGCAAAAGGGAAATGATTAACCAATGTATACTTCTGATTAAAGGCTGGGTTAAATTGTAAAACCTTATAGGTTAAATCATTAGTATCATGTGTTCTGACAATAATCCATCGAACCCACTTTTCAGGATGAGCCGTTGCTAAATCCCAATATTGTCCTGTTCCTTCGTGAATAAACTTTTTCATGGGTAATCCTGATGAGAAAACAATCGCATCATGCGAAGCAACAGAAATAAGGACATATCCATTTTGATTGGTTGCATGATCACGAAGCCATCCACTGACTTCACTCACATTTTTACCACTCGCACCAACACGTGCGTCATCAATCGTAACAGCATCTTTGTTTGCAAATGTAAAAATTGAGACAAAAAGAACAAGTCCTAACAAGAGAAAACGCAATGATTTGAGGCGATTAAATAAATACCCAACGAAAATGGCAATAGACGGTATCATCATAAGTCCATATCGAACGTTAAACCAAGAAGTTCCAGAAAGACCTTGCACAAATAACACAGACTGTCCTAAATACAATGCCAGAACGTTAAAAAAGAATGGAGCAATTAATGCAAATGTCGCTATTCGGACACTTGACTGTATTTTTTTATCAAACCACAAAAGTACTGCGCCGAAACAACTCAATAAGACAATAAATAAATTAGCATTATAAACAAGTGCGTAAATATAGGTTTGCAACGAAAGTGGTAAATTTTTTTTTGTTGCCAAGACTCCTGCCTGAGCTAATTGATTTTGTTGTGCAGCCGCAGAATAAGGACCAGAAATAAAGTAGAATGCGTCCTTAAAGATCAGCTGGTTCCAAACAAGCCAAAGGAAAATACCAAATCCACCAAGAGTACAGAATAAAACCAATACTCCTTCTGTTGTTTTGTAGCCATATTTTCTTATCGTATGAAATGCAATAAGCCCAGCAGCAAAAATGAATAAAAACCACCCATCATAGCGAATTAAGGTTGATAACATAATCCAGAAGGCAGACCGAATAAGATAAACTAATTTTTCTTCCTTGTGCCACATCATCAATTCATAGACACCAACAGTCATTGTGCCAAGCAGCAACAATTCAGTCATGGCTGTCGATTGCATGTAAAGAATATTGAGATTGAAAATAAAGATTAAGACACCAACTAATCTGCCAAAAAGATCTACTTGTAATTTTTTAAGGAATTGGTAAATGATAATACCTGTAACAATAAAAGAAACCATTGATTGCAACGCACCTGATAAACCTGAATGCCACATGAAATCATTCCAAATAGTAAACATCATCAGTAAATGGGGGAGAGGAAGCCAAACACTTCCTAATTGTGCAAAACCAGGTTTTAGATTTTCAACCACACGTCTTCCAATATCTAAATGAGACCGAGCATCGTTATATGCAAGCCCCAAACCATTCGCGTAGTAAAACAAAAAACTGGTAATTGATACCATTGTCAAAATGAAAAAAAGTAGCAACGTTGCTTTTTTTTCAATAAAATGCTTAATATCTTGTAAAAGATTCTCACGAAATCCAAAACTAATTGTCCACGTTCGCGGATCAAAGTGCATGCTGTCCTCCTTCTCCTAATTCTTCTCGAGTTACTGCTTGAAAATACACAATAAAAAAAGCAGCAACAGCAACAATAAAAATCGTGATATAAGTGTAATAACTCCATGCAGAAATATAGCTTCCTGCATATGTTTGGAAAATATAAGACTTTGAATTATTACTATTTAATTCGCTAATGTTACGTGCGTAAGTATAACTTTGTTCTTGATCACTCAATTGCGATAATGATTCTGCTTCAACTTTAGGCGGATTACTATTTGATGTAAGCGCACCTAATGTATTAACGACCACCGAATAGCTAAAAATAGTAAAAAAGAATAACAAGAAAATATTATTTTTTCTCCAATAAGTAAGAAGAATTGCTATATAGATTGCGAGAATTGCATAGGCAGGAATTAAATATCGCGCACCAAATGCCCAACCTCCATACGGATCTCCCCACATAGAATACAAAAGTAAATCAAATCCTATGATACCAAGGAGTACAGACATATAAGGAACTTTTTTCTTATTAGCGATCAAAATACCAATAATACCCAGAAGCATTACCGGAGTAAAGACAAGCACGCCACGATCAGGACTCACAAGAAGAATATAAAAACCATTAAGCATGTTTCTTGGTTTAAAAGCTGTAAAAATGGAACCTTGCGCCTCATCTCTTTTTGTCACTTGAGGAAGAGAGGTAGGTTTGGATATATCAGCCAAAAGCACAGGAGCACCATTAGGTTTGACCGAAATTACTCGAGCTATTGAACCTGCAGAGAGCTGAAAAGGATTACCATATGCTACTTTATTAAACCATAAAAATAATAAGAGAGGGATAATCACTCCTGCCATAGCAAGCACTCGAGGAAGAGAAATATGCAATAAGATCTTCTTACCAACTTCTTGTACAGTACTTATTCTAAAAAAAGCTGCTATAGCTATCGGAAATATCAAAAAAATATTGGGGTAATCAACAGTAAATGAAAAAGCATATAATAACCAAATTGCTGCTAGTGAAAAGAGATTGTTATATCGAATAAGAAGATAGAAAGTCAAAAGAATGAGAAACGTTGAGACATGATGCTCATAGATGGTTACAGCATACGCAAAAGCCGGTGTTGCAAAAAGAAATGCGATTCCTGCAAGTGAGGCTGCTAAAGGAGCTGCGCCCAAACGAATAGCAATCATGCGGATCAGAAAAACGTTTAAAAGTGCAAAGAGAGCCAGCCATATATATGTACCAAATTGAGATATATCAAAATATTTTCCAAGAATATAGCCTGGTATAGCAACAAAAGAAACACTGGGAGCAAAGATTGAAACATACTGATGGTTCATATAACCTACATCAGGAGCAGTAAATTTTGCAATACCTGGTTGAAAATTGAAAGAATGGTTCTCGACAATTGAATATAATAATGCAAATCTGCCCCTTTCAGGAGAAAGTTCAAACGGCCCATTATCTTTCCAGTAGGTTGTATTCAGTTCAGTTGGTGTAGGATTACCAGGAAGACCTCGTACTGATAATAATAAAATACTTGCAATAAAGAGAAGAAATAAAAGATTCCCAAGTATTTTTTTATATTTTATTAAAAACTTCATAGTTATAGGTCATTAAGTATACTATAATATTTCTATTTTTGCAAACTATAGGGCTTAAAAAGGAATCTATGATCCTGAGTAAATTTTTGTGGAAAAATGATCTGCTTGAGTCGCCTTACAATATTGATGAATTTCCACCACAACATAATAAATAGATTTCTAGAATAATACATATCATACAAAAAATGATAATCAGGAGTAAATTCCTGTTTGTACGCACTGATTCCACCACCCAAATCAATAATACGCACTTGCTCTTTTAGGCTTTGGAGTAAATGAAAAAGCATTGTTTTTCCTGGACGTAATTTTCTATATTCGTTAAGATACGAGGTCTGATAAGCAATAAACTCTTTACTACACAGAAAACCAAATTGATAGGATATTGGTATAGTATCGTAATATAAAAAACCTATCCTGACAAACTTTTTTGCATTTTTACTTATCGCTGTAAAGAAATCTTTATTTTGTTGTTTTGAAAAAATATCCATTGAACGTTGTTTTTTTGAACTATTTTGCTCGACAGCAAACATTGTTTGTAAATGTTTTTCTAAATCTATTTCACCATCAAAAATCTCAAAACGAAATTGCCCTGGATTTTTTCTCAGCATTTTTTTTATTTGACTAACCGTTGAAGGAGAAACCGACGCAAAAGGATCATCTGTGATAGTGATATAAGGATTGACAGACATAAGTGGAAAAAACATTTTTGGAAAAAGAATCTGAAGAAGTGAAGCTGCTTGATTATCAATTTTTTGGAGATAAATATTTTTCTTGGTGATGATATGTTTAAAAAAATGTTCAAGCAGCGAAGCATCATATGTTTGTAATAAAAAAGGTGTATCAACAAGAAATGCCTTACCAACAACACTCATTACTTTTATTCCAAATTGATAAGATGCTTGTAATGGTAAAAGACCGACTAATTTGTCGTCTTTATAGCAGACATGGATTTCATATTCTTTAAATTTTTCTACTTCTTGGCAGGAAACAAACCACTCATAAGAATTAAAAATCGTTGCATTTTCTGCTTGCTCCCATAACTGTTTCCACTCTTTTATCAGTGTCTCTTCGAGATTCTTTATTGTATGTATTTGATATTTTGTTGTATTCATATGCCAAATATTTTTTTGATCATTCTGTAGGCAGAATAGAGTTTCACATTTTGGTATAATTTATTATAGATGCGGTCTTTTAATGGACATATCGTTTTCATATAATTTCTGGTAAGCTTATTTTTTGAGAGAATAACTTGATATAATTCTCTATACTGATTTGTTAACATTCTTTTAGTATGGCTGTCTCCAGATCCAAAATCTATCTCTTGTATGTTTTTTGCTCCTAAATGTTCAATAAGTTTCACAAGTAACACTTTTCCTGGCGAATATTGACTATAATCTGCAATAAAGGCAATTTGATTACCAAAATAAATTTTACCTGCGATAAAACCTATTTCATAAGCAACAGGAATCTTTTCAAAATATAAAATATTAACTAATAAATTCTTTTTAAAATGTGTTACTAAAGATTGATAAAATGCTTGTATTTGTCCATCTGAGAATGTATTGTAACCTCTTTGTCGTTTTCTACTTTGTTTATCGATTGCAAATACAATAGATAATCCTTCCTCACTGGTTCCATCAAATGACTTAAATGAAAAATTTGACTCACTATCTTTTATTTGACGAAGTAATTTTTTTCTATTTGGAACAAAAATTTCACCGGTATCATCTTTGGTTATTGGCATAAAAAAATTTACCGTTTGAGCTGTTACGTCAATATTATGTGTGTGTGTTTGAAGAGCAGTTACACCAAATTGTGGGATATTGTTTAGAAAAACTGTATCCAGATCCAACAATTTTTTTATAAATATCGCAAGAACTTCTGCATCTTCCAAATTTATTAAAAAGGGTATACCACAAACAAAATCTGTCGGTAAAACTGTATAAACAGAAATACCGTATTTTCTTTGCTTGACAAATGCGCCGATCGCTTGCAATTGTGTATTATCATAAATGGCAACAATAACATACTCTTTATAATGAAATGTTTCCAAAGCAGACTCAAACCATTGTGGAGCATTTGCATAATTTGCATTTGCTGACTTCTCCCAAAGCGACAACCAATCTGCAAGTAATTTTTTTTCTATTTTTGTATATGTTACAACATTCATAAATCTTTCTTAATAAAGTATACCTCTTTATGATCTGGAATTTTACCGTCAGGAAATAAACCAGCAAACTGCGTTTTGTACATTGCGATAAGTCTATTTTTTTTATCACTGTTTGGATTGAGAATATAAGCTTCTTCGTTTTTCTTTGGAGTTTCATATTCATGAGTATCACTATTATAAGGAAAATCAGAGTAGAGAATAAGATTTTCAAAGATATCTTCACAAACCATGCGTGTTATCTTATGATCGACATGATTCCCAATTCCATACGGAGCAAAAATAAGAGTATTTTTTGTTTTAAATTGCTTGAGTACTTTCTTAAGATCTTGCATTGCATAATCCTTAGAAGCTATTTTCTTGATAACATGCCATCTGTATGTTGGATAAAGATGATCAATTTCAGGTATTATTTTACCAAGCAAACTAGATTGTTTTTTTCTTCTAAATAAAGCATCTTCCAAATCAAGATTAACAATTTTTATACCTAAAGTTGTCAGTGCTTTTTTATCCTCAAGCACTCTTTCTTTATATAAAGCATTCGCATCGGAAAAATGATTTGATGTTTTTAAAAATTGTTGTGCAGAAAGTGTATAAGGCTTTTTATGAGCTTTAGTAAAAACATTTACAACAGTAAGATTTGTCTTACCTGATAATTGTGACAATAATGTGCCACAAGAAAGTACTGCGTCATCACAGTGTGGTGAAATAAAAACACAATCTAATTTTTTGCTTTGAATCGCCTTGACTAAATCTTGGTTCATACTGTTTTTGTTATTTGATCAATATATTTAGTATATAACGCCGCAATTGTATCCCATGTGAATTGTTTAGCATATGCTACTCCTTCTTTTTTTTGAGAAGCAGCAATTTCAGGATGTGAAACGATTTGAACCATCGCCTTGGCAAAATCATTTACTGCAAAAGGGCGAACTCGTTTAACAGTTTTTTGTGGAATCCAAGAAAGACCCTCTATAGCAAAAGAAACAATTGGTGTTGCATGAGCAAGTGCTTCAAGAGCAACAAGCGAGTATGTTTCAAATCGTGAAGTAATAGCAAGACACGCTGCATTTCGTAAAAGTGTTTCTTTAGCTGTGCCCGAAACTCTTCCTTTCAAAATCACCGATTTTTCTATACCAGCATCGTTAATGATTTGTTTCAATTGAGCAACTTCTTTGTGATCACCATCACCAGCGATAATAAGCTGAAAAGTATTTTTCTTTTCTGCATTAAATTGTTTAAATGCAGAAATTAATAAATCCATTCCTTTTTGATCAACTTCTATTCTTCCCAAAAAGAGAATATACTTCTGGCTTTTGTTTTTGGTATCGTACACTTTTGTAATACCATTACTCACCAGAGCAATAGATGCCATGGGATTGAGTTTATGGATTTTTTCCTTAAGCAGAGTGCTTGTCACAATAATATGTTGATACAGCTTGAGTCCCAAATTTTGAATAAGATGAAAAGGTAATTTATATTTTCTTTCCATATCCTGCGCAGCGAGCATATGAACAATTCCGATTACTGGTTTGTTCGTAAAAAGCGGAAGAAACGCTGTTGTAAAAGGTGGACAAAAACTCTCCATCCAGACATCATAATTTTTTACCATCGCAAGAAAAGGCAAGCTTATTTGAAAAACAAACATTGCAATTTTTGGTGAAAGGAGAGGCAATCCAAATCGTTCATAACGGACGTCATCAATAACTTCTGTCGTTTTTCCTGAATAATTCCAACTAAGTACGCAAACATCATATTTGTGAGACAAACGTTTTGCTACCTCATGAACAGCAATAGCACCTCCACCGCCATAATGTGAGTTTTTTATATCATCATACGTTGAAAAGAGTAGAGAAATTTGTTTCTTATTTTGCATAGGTTATTGGTTTCTTACTAGATAGAGTAATATCCCAAATAGGGGAATTTGTTTTTTTCTGCGGCAACTTTCGTTTTGCTATAGAGAAACTTAACAAAAGAGCAAGTGGTGTATAGAATGGATACCTTAATAGTGCTTTTAAAAGCCCAAGAAATTTATAACGACGTGGAAAGTAATACACATCTTCTATTTTGACATCAAACATTTTTTCTAGCATTTTATCTTTTTTCCCTATTGTTCGGTTGAGAAATTTATCTAAATCTTCAAGAGTACTCAGTGGCCATTGCAAAACCTCAGCTTCACGACAGTAACGAAATCCATTAAGTTTTTTTGCTGATAAATAAATATATAAATGCGGATCTGACAAAGTATCTGGAATCGTCATTGAACGAGCAAATGTCCCTCTGTAAGCCGTTGCAGAACCATAAAAATTTGCCGCATGATCATAATATGGTATGCTTTGTCGTACAAAATCCCACAAAACAAAATTTGCATGAATAACTTTACCAATAAGATCTTTTGGTTGTAAAAGAATATTATGTGCGGATACTAATTGAGCCTTTGGATCAGTGATAAGAGTATGAGTTAATTTTTGAATAAAATTCTTCCCAACCAATGCAATATCAGCATCCAATACAATAAGCACATCACTTTTACAACTTTTAAAAATTTGATTAACTCGAAAATATTTTCCTTTTCTATTTTTGCCTTGGATGAGTTTGATAAAAGGATATTTTCGACTAAATTTTTGTACTATTTTGTCGGTATTATCATTGCTGCAATCGGAGACAACAAGAATTTCTTGTATAGCAAAATCTGCATGTTTTTGAAGCAATAATGATTGTAAAAGATTGTCAATATTTTGTTCCTCATTATATGCTGGTATACCTATTGTTACTGTGGTTTCGTTTTTCATAATTGATCTTTGAGTATTACCTGTTTGTAGGCAAATGCTTTTATTTTATTGTTGCTAAGTGTATAAAAAAATCCTCTTATTCCATTACCTAACATAAGACATACATCAATAAGCCAAAGCGTCTTAGGGTGATGTTTGTTGTGATAGTAACGCAACCCGTCAATATTTCGTTGGAGTAAAAATAAATAAGATGTCTCACTTTTTTTACTTGTTGATGCACCACCAAGATGGACTGCCTGAATAGACGGAGTGTAACAAATAGTCATACCTTCATCATGTATTCTCTTACACCATTCCAAATCTTCCATATAGAGAAACATTTCTTCATCGTGCCCATGTGTTTTTTCAAATACTGTTTTTCTTAAAAAGAAAAAACAGGTAGGTACCCATTCAATCACTTGCTCTTTTGTATAGTCTTTTGTATCTCCATAAATTCGTTTGAGAAATCGACTAAAAAATGGCATACTTTCAAAACCCAAAAGCCAACGAATTGTTTTAAACGGTGATGGCAAATATCCTCCTATTCCTCTAAAACGCTCATTAGGAGTAATAATTTCACCTGTAGCAACATCGCAATTTGGATGTGTATTCATATAGAACATTGCATCAACTATTGTTGATTTCTTCAAAAGAGTATCTGAATTGATTAAAAGGATATAAGGTGTTTTTGCTTGTTTCATTCCGATGTTGTATCCATATGAGACGCCCATATTTTTTGGTAACGCGACAAGCGTTACATTTTTATACTTTTTTCTTATCATTTCCACTGTTTTGTCTGAGGAACCATTATCAACAACAACAATTTCACAGCTATTACCAGTTTGCTTTTGATAAAAATCTACGGCGATTTCTGCATCTTGTAGAGATTTATCTGTAATATCTTTTACATTAAATGAAAGAATAACAATTGTACAGTCGTTTTTCATAAGATTATCGTTTAAGTACTTTTCCAATATTATTTTCAATTACCTCCACTGTTGCTCGTTGATAGTGCATAAAGCCCATCAAAATAAGATTTACGATGCCAACCACACTCATTGCCAAAACAATAGAAAAAATAGTAGCGTGATTCAAAACGATAAGAACAATTTGTAGAATACTTAAAAGAAATCCAACAATCGGGAAACTATATACTTTTTGCATTTGATAAAAAGAGACAAAGATCTGAGAGATAGTAAAACACATCATTGCAAATAAAAATAAACCTAAATAAGGAATAATACTTCGTGCTCTTTCTCCTAAAAGAAGTGGTGCTGTAATATAGCCAAAAACACCAAAGGCAAGAAAACCAAAAAAACTTAGTAAAAAGGTAAAAAAGAGTAAGAAGTACAATGTTTTCTTAGTGCTTTTATTTGCTCCTAAATCCCGACTCAAAAGTGGTATAACAAATGGAGAAGCAAGACCTCCCAAGAAATAGACGGTTTTACCAATAAGAGATACTAACGCATACCTTCCAGCATCTTCCGGCGATAAATAATGTTTTGCAAGAACAATATCAAGACTGACAAATGAAAGTGTTGATAAACCAGAGAGTAAGCAAGTCCAGAGAAATTTTTTTGGAAAATAGGCAATATCTCTCTCTGAATATGCATTTTCTTTTTGTTCTCTTTTTTGTTTGAGAATTACTATCCATCCAAAAAGAAAGGCAGTAAAAAATGAAAAGGGGATGGTGAGATACATAAAAGGTAAAAGATGCATCCATGTCAAAAGAAAAGCCGCCAAAATCTTTATTATGGGTTCTGCAAGTACTACCAATGCAAGAGGCACAAAAAGTAATCTTGCTGACAGAAATCCCTTGTCAACTCCTGCGGCAAAACCACTTACAATAATTGCAGTAAAAGAAAGAAAAAGTAGTAAGCTTTCTGTTTTAAAAAAAGAATTCAGCAAGGGCGAAAGAACTAACCAAAGCAATGAAAGAGCAATTCCATAATATATAGCATACCTACGGATATGCTTCCAGAATTGATATCCTGCATTATTGTTAAATTTTCCAATTAAATAGCCACTTCGATAATTAACTGTTAAACTAAGCGGACCAAAAAACATAGAAGAAAATGCATAAAAGCTTCCTATAAGACTAACTAAGGCAAAATTTGTCAAATCAAGTACTCTACCTAAATATGCGGCAAAAGCGAAGTTTAGAATATTAGCAAAAGTGGTAGCAACAACGAGTACGCCACCTGCAAAAAAGATCTTTTTATGGATGATTATTGACGTTAATCGTTCACGAAACCGGAGAGGAAATTGTAATTTTCCAATCCGCTCTTCTCCTTCAATAGTAAGTTCTGCAATGATATCAGTTATAGTACACATAATGAATAATAAAACTTCAAAAATTAATTCTCGGCAAAAGATTTTCCGTATACAAGAGCTGCTTGTGTTCTTCCTAAACTCTTCCCGATTAACTTATAAAAATCATTTGCGCTTTTATCCCAATCAAAATTTCTTGACCATGCAAGAGCCTGTTGAGAGAGCTCATTCCTGTAATTTTGCTCACTTGCTATCTGGTGCATGGCTTGAGCAAATTGATGAATATTCTTTAATTGTACAAGTAACCCTGTCTTTCCCTCAACTACTGAATCTTGTAAGCCATTTACTTTTGATGCGATAACTGGAGTTCCTGCCGCATTTGCTTCAATAACTGTTATGCCCCATCCTTCAATTTGTGAAGGTTGCAACATAGCCCAACTTTGTGAGAGAAGTTTTGTTTTTTCTTCTTCAGTAACTCTTCCGAAAAAAGTAACATGTGCTGTGAGATGAAGTTTTTCAACAAGCTGTTTGAGAGCCAATTCATGTTCACCATATCCGACAATTGATAATTGAGCAGTTGGAAAATCTTTGGTCAACAATGCAAACGCCTTTATCGCAATATCAATATTTTTATACTCTTTTAAGCGTCCTAAATACATAAATGATGGTTCAGGAGTTTTTACTGTCGGCTCAGAAAATACTTGCTTGACACCGTTATAGATAACCTCAATATTTTCAGCTTGTGTAAAACCAAGATTAACGATTTCTTTCTTTGAGGAATCAGAAACAGTAATAATCACTTTATTTCGATACACAAACGGCATTACCTTTCCTTCAAGAAATGCAGCAACATGTTTCAATGGGAACTTCAAGAATTCACGAAATACCTCTTGGTGAACATGGTGAATAAGTAAGATAACGGGTCTCCTACTAAATAACGGAGCAAAAAAAGGAATACCATTCTCACAATCAATAATAATGTCATATTTGCCACGGAACTTTAAAAGATAATAAAGAAAAGCAAACAAGTAGACCGTATATGTCCCACCACGTCTGACAACTTCAACACCGTCAACAGATTCAGTTGCAGCATTTTTATTGTCATTTCCACAAAAGATTGTTACTTTATTACCATCTTTTACCCAGCGTTTGGCTAATTCTTGGATATATACTTCCGCTCCGCCAGCATAAACATGTTTGGTGTCTCTCCAGTTAAAAATAAGAATCCGCATATTTTTCTGTTGCCATGCCTTTTCCGCAGAAGTCTTTTTAAAAATAGTAAAGAAACTATTTACATTATTTTCAATAACACCAATAAAGTGTCGGTTAATATGTAAAAAGATCATACCCATGATGTCAACCGTACCTAAATAAGCAAGGATTGTAATCATTTGTTTAATATTCTGGTGATAGAGAGAAATAAGAATTCCTTGTAATAAAAGCGTAAAGAGAGAAACCATCGTAAACGCATAACTTTTCTTTCTCAAATAGTAATGACCAAAGACATTTGCAATGGCAAAACACATACAAGCAAATAAATAAAATGCAATATAAGGAACGATTGCAAGAAATGCATGACCAAACAATAAAGGAATAGTAAGGCCTCCTTCAAAACCAAATATGACAAACCCTATCCATTGCGCTAAGAAAACAGCAAAAAGGAGATCATAGAATTTAGCTTCTGGTTTTTTGTTTTTTGATAAGAATCCATTAACGACGTAGGCAACTGCTTGAGCACCAATACAAATTGCTTTACAAGTAAGAGAAAGCATAAAATAGGTTGCGAATGCATCTTGTGGCAAAAATATTCGAGCAAGAGTAAGGTCAAAAACAAGCAACATAACTACAGAAATAGTTCTCCATAACGAAAAAGGGAGGAATCTCTTTTTCACAGAAAGCATAATATTAGTGGATGATTTACTTGTCATGGTATTTTCTATAGCTGCATACGAAGGCAAAGATCGAGGAGTAGGAATGTATGCCGGACGAACAACTTGTGGAACAGGAGGAGCTGTTGCAACAGTATACACGGGCTTTGGTGTTATTCCTAAATGGAATCCATGGATTGTTTTTTCCCAATAATGTGGTTTAAAAATAAGTTGGTAAAGTGCCATTACAGCAGCAGTACTCATCATGCCCCAATAGAAAGGGATCATAAAAATATATTTCATCAAATCCCATTGGTTTCTTCGCGCACATCCAAGCATGTAATAATATAAAAATAAAAAGTTACCAAAGATCCATGAGATAACCGCAATATACGAAATAGGAGGTCGATAGATAATTTCAATTGTTGGTCCGACAAAACCAAACGCCGCAAAATAAAGAATCGTCATAATCCACATAAATGGATTTAATAAAAGGAAGAGTAATTTCCCACCAACCGTCAGTTGAAAAATAAGATTATGAACGAGTCCTTTCTCTTTCAAAAAAGTTTTCCATGTCCGCATGTGAACAAGGTAGGTCTGCATATATCCTTTGATCCAACGAGATCTTTGACGGATCCAGTTTTTCGGCTTACTTGTTGCTTCTTCGTACGTGGTTGAATCAATAATTGCAGTTTGAAAACCTCTTTTGAAAAGTCGAATTCCCAAATCTGCATCCTCTGTCACATTAAAAGGATCCCATCCTTCTAATTCTTTTAATACTTCTGTTTTGAAATGGTTACTGGTGCCTCCAAGTGGAATTGTTGAGTTAAATGATTGTATACCAGTGAGTGTTAAATCAAACCACAAAGAATACTCAGCAGTAAAAAAACGAGTTAAAATGTTTTGTCTGGCATTATAATAGTTAAGTTTTGCTTGCAAACATTTCACTTTATTTGGCACTTTTTGAAAAGCAAGATATGCTTTTTTTAATTGGAGCGGATCTGGAATATCTTCAGCATCGAAGATAACAAGATACTCTCCACGAGCAAAAGACAAACCATAGTTACATGCCTTTGGTTTGGTTTTAGGCTGTGAATCAGGAACAATAACTGTTCGCAAATAAGATGGTAAATTCATTTGCGCTACTGCTGTGATTGTTTCTGTATCATCTTCTTCAAGAAGCAACATCACATCAAGCTTTTCTTTGGGCCAATCGAGTTGCTCAATTGCTTGAACAAATTGTGGAATGACATGAGCTTCTTTATACAATGGACACAAAATGGTATACACTGGTAAAGTCTGATCTTGTACTGCACTCAGCTCTTCGGGAGAAATAGTAATTTCATGTCGCTTATGCAAACTTCGAAGGGTAAGCGATAAGTTAAAAACAGTATCAATAAAATAGAGAATACTAATGAAAGAAACAAGTATTTGGAGGGTAAGCAAAGGAACAAAAATAAAACCTGTAATGATAGTCAGGAGAAAAAGAGCAATGAAGATACGTTGACTCCAAGTGAAGGTCTGCGCTGCTGAAAGCGAAAAAGGTAAGGTGGTGTGAGTAATATATTTCTGATCTTTATATTCTATGCCTGCACCTTGCATAGAACCTGTATTACTATTTTTATACATATTTTGTTTTTGTAAGATATACACCTCTTTTTAATATTATGGGTTTATTTACAAAAACCCACAATTCCCACTGAGATTTATTAACAAAAACCAGGGGAAATCTAATGTCTTATAGTAAGTATTATAACAATTCTTGGAATTAAGTCAAGTTTACCCTTAATTGAGGGAGCCAAAAGTATATATACCATAGCCATGGGCTTCCTGTCAATTGTTCAATTTTTTTACTCTAAAATCTTTTGCTACAAATGGAAACATTTATTTATCATTTTTTTCGCCTTGACAAAGCTAAAACAATAGTGTATAAAACTTACTCTAGGATTAATATATAACTATAAATCTCGAATATAGTTAAAACAACTATCATGAAATTATCAATTATTGTACCAACATGGAATGAAGAGGGCAATATCGTCCCTCTTATTACTCGCATTCATGAAACTCTCTCCAAAAATAAAATAACCTACGAAATTCTTTTTGTTGATGACCATTCAACTGATAAAACAAGAGCCAAAATCAAACAATACAGTAAAAAATATCCCATCAGGCTTTTTCTCAAGCTTGGAAAAAAAGGGAAAGCACAATCACTCATTGAAGGATTTTCCTATGCCAACTATAAACTTCTGTGTATGATCGATGCCGACCTTCAATATCCTCCTGAGGATATTCCAGCAATGATAGCCAAAATCGAAAAAGGTGCAGATGTAGTAGTTGCGAATAGAAAAGTGAAGCATACGGATGCCCTCAGAACATTTATTAGTAATGCGAACCGGATTATTTTTAGTAAATTTTTACATGGACTTGATTTGGATGTTCAAGCAGGATTTAAAGTATTTAAAAAAGAGATTATTGAACGGACAACACTTTCAGGAGGAAAATGGGCAATTGATATGGAGCTTTTGATACATGCCAAAAATGCAGGATATCATATTGTAAGTCATGACATCACCTTTGCTAAACGAGACATTGGTGGAACAAAAATAAATCTTTTACAAGCATCATGGGAAATTGGAATGAATTCATTGATGCTTCGTTTTTTTCGTAGAGATATTATACCTTTCCATCGAGTAAAACTACAGCGAAAGGGGAGAGGATTTCATTATAATGGTGAAGAATTTATTCATCATTCATTACTTTCAATCAAAAATTCTGCATTTCATCGATTTTCAGGAATGCAAATCCTGGTTCTTATTGGTATTTTCGCAATCCTTACACTAGGTCTTCTTATAAATTGGCATACAACTGTATTATCTTTTGTTGCCGCACTTACTTTTTTATATTTTGCTGATCTCTTGTTCAATTTATATCTTATTATTCGAAGTTTCTCCAAACCAGCAGAAATAACAATCTCTGATGAAGAACTTGCAACTATTGCCGATAAAGATTGGCCAACATATACTGTTTTTTGTCCGTTATACAAAGAATGGCAAGTGCTTTCACAGTTTGTCACCTCGATGAGTCGCCTTGATTACCCAAAGGACAAGCTGCAAGTTATGTTGCTTCTTGAAGAGAATGATACTGAAACAATTAAACAAGTCAAAAAATATAACTTGCCTGCATATTTTGCTGTTGTCATCGTTCCTGATTCACAACCTAAAACCAAACCAAAAGCATGTAACTATGGACTAAAGTTAGCAACTGGAGAATATACTGTTATCTATGACGCTGAAGATGTCCCTGATCCGCTCCAATTAAAAAAAGCTGTTTTGGCATTTGAAAAAGCAGGAGAGAAAACCATTTGTGTGCAAGCCAAACTCAATTTTTACAATCCGCATCAAAATCTTTTGACTCGTGTTTTTACCGCTGAATATTCTTTGTGGTTTGATCTGGTATTAACAGGACTACAATCAATTCACGCACCAATTCCGCTTGGAGGCACAAGTAATCACTTCAGAACAAAAGATTTACATACATTGAAAGGGTGGGATTCCTTTAATGTGACTGAAGATGCAGACTTAGGAATGCGCTTGGTTAAAGCAGGCTATACGACAGCAATTGTTGATTCAGTGACACTTGAGGAAGCAAATAGTAGCTTAACCAATTGGTTTGGACAGCGATCTCGTTGGATCAAAGGATATATGCAAACCTACCTTGTTCACAGTCGAAGTCTTTCGGAATTTCTGAAACATAAAGGCACACACCTTATTACCTTTCAACTTGTCATTGGTGGAAAGGTTATGTCGATGTTTATTAATCCATTGATGTGGGCTGTAACCATTGGCTATTTTGCTCTTCGGGGATTCATTGGGCCTACTGTCGAATCATTTTTCCCAATGCCGGTTCTGTATATGGGCGTCTTCTCACTTGTTTTGGGTAACTTCCTATATCTTTACTATTACATGATCGGCTGTGCCAAACATGGTCATGATGAGTTGGTGAAGTATGTTTTCTTAGTGCCGTTCTATTGGTTGGCGATGAGTGTCGCCGCATGGATTGCGCTTTTTATGCTTATTACCGCACCCCATCACTGGTCAAAAACAAAACACGGTCTCCATTTGAAAAGTAAAAAAGCTACCAGACAAGCCAAAAAGAAAATCGGCGATGAGTTGGTTGATGAGCAGTATCAGGGCTTGGTGCCAAATCTCGCAAATTAACATATGAAAAAACTATCCTTTGTTATTCCTGTTTTTAATGAAGCAGAAAATATCATCCCTCTTTATGAGGAAATTATTATTGTGATGAAAAAGATCACTGATAATTTTGAAATTATTTTTGTTAATGACGGCAGTCTTGATATAACACAACAAAAAATCCTAGCGCTGCACAAAAAAAATCCCAAAAAGGTAAAAGGCATTCAGATGCGCCATCAATCAGGCAAAGCTGCTGCACTGCATGCTGGATTTCAGCTTGCAAAGGGGGAAATTATTTTTACGCTTGATGGCGACTTGCAAGATGATCCACACGAGATTCCCAATTTTCTTGCCAAACTCAACGAAGGATACGACATGGTATCTGGCTGGAAAAAAAACCGTCTTGATTCTTTTATCAAAAACAAAACCTCCAAGATATTTAATACTGCAACTAACATGATTTCTCGCGTCAAACTTCATGATCACAATTGTGGCTTTAAGGCATATCGAGCAGAAGTGGCAAAGGATTTAAATCTCTATGGAGAGTTGCATAGATATATTCCTGTTCTTGTGTCTGCGAAAGGATATCAAGTGGCAGAACTTATCGTTAATCATAGAAAGCGACATACTGGCAAATCCAAATACGGACCACTGCGTTTTATTCACGGGTTTTTGGATCTGGTAACGGTTTTGTACATTACAAGATTTAAGTCGCGTCCTTTACATCTTTTTGGTTATTTAGGTTTGGCGTGTTTTTCTCTTGGATTTTTATTGAGTATTGATTTGACTTTTACGAAGATTTTTTTTCATCAAGCGATAGGTGAGCGCCCACTGCTTCTTCTTTCGGTGATGCTGATGATCATGGGTGTACAGATTGGGATTACGGGTCTTATCAGTGAACACATCTCCATGGCAAGCCACAGTAATGAACCGGGCTACATCATCAAAACAGTTCTCAAAAAATAAGCTAAAAATATGAAAAATAAAATAAGAAATATTATTAGTCAGAAATTTTTCCCTATTATTTTACTATCTGTAGCAAGTATTATCTCCTATATATTTTATCTTTCTCAAGCCATGACTCTTTTTTATAACGATTCAACGTCACATTTAAATATATCAAGAAGAGTTGTCGATAATTTACATCCCAGTCTTGCTCAAATTGGAAGTACATGGCTTCCACTTCTTCATATACTTGAATTACCCTTAATATGGATTACTCCTTTTTGGCAATCGGGTTTTGCAGGAAGCATTATATCTATGATTTCCTTTGTATTGCTTGGCCTGTTTCTTTACAAAATTTTGTTTCTTCTTACGAAGGATAAAAAAATTGCGTTATTAGGTCCTATTCTCGCTATTCTTAATGCAAACTTACTTTATATCCAAAGTGCACCAATGTTTGAACCTCTTTGTTTAGCAACATCTGTAGGATCTATATACTTTTTACTGAGATGGAATATTGACCAAAAAATTTCTTCAGTTATTTTAAGTGCTTTGTTTATTATGTTGTCAACATTATCAAGATATGATGGATGGTTTTATGCAATTTTCCAGACTATTGTCTTAGGACTTTTAACATTTAAGAAAAATGGTATGCAAAAGGCAGAAAGCTTAATAGTTTTATTCTCATGTCTCGCATTCTTTGGTATTTTTTTATGGCTTCTCTACAATACTCTCATTTTTGGTTCACCTTTATATTTTGAACATAATGAATACTCTGCTTTTACGCAGCAATTGGTGTATGAAAATCGAGGAGACCTTCCAACAAAAGGTAATCTTATTTTATCGATATTAGTTTATATTTTTGCTACTTTCTATAACTTAGGATGGATTTTAGCTCCTTTACTTTTAATTGGAGTTTTTGTTATTTTTAAAAATTTTAAGAAATTAAACATATCAACTTTAGCTATCTTATCGCTTTTAGTTATTTCACCTCTACTATTTAACATTTATGCATTATTTAAAGGACACACAATCGTTGTCATCCCAGAGTTACCACCTCATGGAATTTTTACTCCCGGAATTATTAATGGAAAAGTACCTTTTTTTAATATTCGCTATGGATTAATGACTCTACCTGGATATATTATTTTGATTGCATTGACATTCTGGAGAACTAATATTTTTATTAAACTTTTATCTGGACTGCTAATTCTTTTACAAGTAATTTTATTTTATATAAATCCAATTTCAAAAAAACCTTCATACAATTTTGTTCTTGCTCAAGATATTATAGGTAGTAGAAAACATCTTCCAGAGAAACAAGAAACAACTAAATGGTTTAAAGCACATTATGATGGAGGACTTATACTGGCAAGCTCTGCAAGTATGGATATCGAACTTTTTGAAAACGGGATTGATCTTAAAAACTATATTACCGAGGGAACCAGAAATTATTGGACGGATAGCTTAAAGGATCCGAGTAAATATGCTCGTTGGATCTTGCTACAACCAGATCATTCAGACAAACTGGGAAAATCTCTAATGGGCTCGAAAGGATTTAAAAAGTTTACTCTCGTTTATAAATCCTCAACAATGGAGATTTATAAAAAAATTAAGCCTTCTTTATAACATAATAATTGGAGCAACCAGGCCAAGAACCAGGTGGGAGCTTTTTCCTGATGAACCTACTGTAGATCTGCAAAAACTAAAAACCTCTTAAGAAGCGGTATCACATTGCAACACGTCGTTCTTTTGTCGTGAAGAATTATACTTTTTTTGCTACAAATCGAGCGTAAATAACTTTTTTAGAGAGAACAAAAAAAACAAGAAGTGGAAAAATCAATAAGAACCAAGCAAGATTGATCGTGATTGCCTTTTTCGTTGCAACGATTGGTTGTGTTTGATGTGAGCTAGTGCTGATACCTGCAACTGCAACAATTTTTTTCGTTTTGTGAGAAGAACTTTTGGTTGTTCCTTGTCCAGTGATAAGTGTAGTCAAAGATTGTTGCACACTGGCAACAAGTCCTTGTGAACTACTATTGCTTGATGTATTACTGGAATTGTTTGAAGAATTATTATTTGAGTTTGTGTTGTTATTCCCTGTATTGGAGTTATCACCTGTTGTTCCTGGCTGTGTTGGATTGGTAGGTTGCTTGGTATGTCCTGGCGTGACGAAATCACCAATCCAACTGCCAAAAACATTCACAACTGTCACTACCAGCTTCCCATTACCAACAACATTGTTGTTGACGAAATTTACAAGGTTGGCAATGATAGTAGCATTACCTGTCTTAATATCATTGTTCCCTCCGGTGTTGTCACTTGTTTTATTGTTGCCAGTGTTGGCTGAGAGATTAAGTGTATTGTTGATATTTGCTATGTTGTTTTGGGTAGTTGTATTGGTGGTTGTTGTGTTGCTACTTGCGTTGTTTGTTGAGTCAGCAGCATTATTATTGTTGCTTGCTGTTATTTGTCCATCTGGATTCATGGTGAGTTCTGTCCCTGCTGATGCAGCCATTGTGGAACCATCAGGAGCACCAAGTAAATGTCCCACCCAATTCCCAGCATCATTGACGAGTACTAACCACCATGTACCGCCATCAATATTATTATTTGCTATAGTGAGGATGTTTGCATCGACATTGGTGTTACCAGTTTGAATAGTGTTGTTACCGTCAGTGTTATCGTTGGCTTTGTTATTGCCGGTGTTGGCATTAAGAAGAACATTATTTGCGATGTTAGCATCATTATTTTGGAAAGTATTATTATTGGTTGTGACGTTACTTGCTGCTGTATTATCTGATCCTGCACCGTTGTTGGTATTAGTACTTGCCGAGTTAACAGGACTATCACTTGCGCTAAAATCCGGCAAAATAATATCACCAACAAGAGTACCATAAATATTAACCACACCATAGGCGATATTTCCTGCAATATTATTGTTGGCAAAAACAAGCGAGTTGGCAGAGACATTTGCATCGCCTGTCGTAATACTATTGTCTCCACCTGTGTTAAAGCTTGCTCTATTGTCACCAGAATTTGCTGAGAGGTTTAAAGAATTACCAACTGTTGCATTATTGTTTTGCGTGTTTGTTGTTGTGTTGTCTGTATTATCCGCTGCCGTATTTGTAGAATCTGTACCATTGTTGGTGTTGGTTGCAGCACTCCCTGACGCAGAACAACCACTGATGCAATTTGATTGAAATGCTTCAGGAGTTAAAATAATATCTCCCTGGTGATCATCAGCAACATTGAATTCTGAAACCATCACACCATCTAGATTTGTATTTACCGCGGTAATTGCTGTCCCTGAGACATTAGCATTCCTAGTTGTGATCTTAGAATCACCAACATTAAAGGAAGCGGAATTATTTCCAGTGCTGCTGGATTGGTTAAGATTGTTGCCAACCTGCGCACTATTATTTTGATTATTGTTAGAATTGTTTGATGAATTATTGGTTGCATTGTTATTAGATCCTGCAGCGTTGTCAGTATTAATAATAGAACTTGTTGGATCGGCAACCACTGCGCCATTCGTATCAGGAGCTATCATATTTTTATTACCTGTTGTTGAAACAACACTACTATTTGTTGAAGGACCTGAAACTATAGTCGTACTGCCAACATTACCATCTGCATGTGTCCCGCCTGCTCCTTGTGGCGCAGGAGTTGGAGTGAGATCTGTTTTTGGTTTCTTTTCTTTCTTTGATTGTGTCTGATTAGTATCATCACTTGCTTGTATAGATGTAGGAGTTGGTGTAACAGAAGTATCTTGAGTAGGTACTGTTGGAATATTTGTTGGAGCTGCTGGTGCTGTCGGTGCAACAGGAATATCTGTCGGTGCTGCTGGAGCAGTTGGCGCAACAGGTGTCTCAGAGGGTGCAGAAGTTGGAGCTGCTGGTGTCGGAGTGACACTATCATCAGCTAATGCAGAGACAGGGCTTATTTGCATAAAGATTACCAAAATTATTGTAATGATTGCTAAATATTTTTTAAATCTTTCTTTCATATAATTAGTTTTTAATTCCTTATTCAATCTTTGTGGTAGGGTGTCTATCTGAAGTGCTAGATAGACACCTCTACCTTACAAAGCTATACAGTCCAAGAATGGAGAAATCCAAAGAGACCGTGAAGGTCAAATTGAAAATCGAAATTCCAATCTCCTGGAACGTTTTGGCTTGCGCCTTGGTCAAACAGGTTTGCGTTACCAGTGTTATTAACATCTGTTGAAGAGTTAATGTTTCCACTCTTTACGAGAGGATCACCACCGTTATCGTTAGCCTTGTTATCACCAGTTTTTGCATCTCCATCAATATTATTGACGAGGAATGCACCATTTCCTTGATCAGCTGAGCTAATCGTTTTGGAGTCAGCATTGACATCATTGTCAGATTTGTCTCCATTTTTAGAAACAGTCACATTGAGTGAATCGAGCAAGCATCCGCAGTCAACATCTGCTGCGTTAAAGTTAACCATATTCCTTACGTCAACATTGCTGTTAGCGTTACCTGATTGAACGGTAACGTCTCCACCTGTGTTGTCGTTTGCTTTATTCTTACCAGTAAAGGCATCTGCATCAACATTGTTAACAATGTTTGATTTATTTGCTTGGTCAAGAACGATTGCAGAATTTTGGTGTAAATTAACGTCGTTGTCTGAATGAGCACCGTTTTCAGAAATGGTAACAGAACTATTACCATTACTACCATTACCTCCGTTTACTGTTGCAACGTTTGCGTTTGCTGTTGTTGAAACACTGACATTGGTTGATGCATTTCCAGATTGAACGTGAACATCTCCATTTGTACCACCGGTGTTACCGTTGGCTTTGTTGTTACCAGTTTCAGATTTTGCGTTAACGTTGTTGACAACATTAGCGTTATTTGCTTGGTTAACAAATGTACCCCCATTTGTATTAAGGTTTACATCGTTATCTGACTTTGTACCGTTTTTGGAGATAGTAACATCTGCTCCTCCTCCTGCACATGATCCACAACCACTCACATTTGCACTGTTAGTGTTCAATTGGTTACTAACATTAACAGATGTGTTGGCTGATCCTGTATTGACGGTAACATCTCCACCAGTATTATTGTTGGCTTTGTTACTACCAGTTGATGAGTTTGAACTCACGTTGTTGACAACGTTTGCTGTGTTCGTTTGATTGACGACAGTGGAAGTGTTTGTTGAAACAGTAACACTGCTATCAGAATGAGCACCGTTCTGGCTTACAGTAATATCTTGTGCGAAAGCTGCTGGAGCAATAGCGTTGAGCAAAACTGCTCCAGTTGCTATTGCTGTTGCTAATCTAATTTTAAAAGTCATAATATTTTCACCTCCTTCCTTTTGAAAAGGATCCCCCGCGAAGCGGAGGCACTTCATTTTCCGTTTTTCTCCTGCCTGTATTGTTCATCTCGACTCGTCGAAACGAAGCGACCAGAACAAAAAAAAACGGAAACTCCGTTATCTAAATCTGATTTAGATAATAAAATTCCCGTTTTTTGTTTTGTAATTTATTTTGAGGTAATAAATTGTGCATACAAACTTTTTGCCCAACAAAAAAGGCATCTATTTGTAAATTCTCTTCTGTAGAATTCACAAAAAGATGCCTCCGATTGCGGTCAGCTATTTTTTATTTTTCCGACTTAATTAGTCGTTTCAATATCTAAATATATAAGAAAGATATTATCCTTGTCAAGCCCCAGTTTTCATCGTACTTAGTGTTGCTTCCTTGACCTGTAAACTCCGATGTTCTGTCGTTTTTTTAATATTTCTTTCAATAATTTGTACCACTTCAGAATCCTGGACAAAAATTTCAACACTTCCCCAACCACGTATATTTTGTAACGCCTTTACCACTTCTTCCACTAGTTTTTTACTAATCTGCTTTGTCGAGTAATCTTTCATGAGTTGCACTTCTTTGATGCCAAAATTATTTTAAGTCTAGTTTGATCAAGGATTTCTTCCCAGTTATTTCCCCAACTTGCAAAACGACGTTTCTCGTTGCGTCATCAATTGCGATACCAACACGCGTGTATTTTGTAGAGATTGCTTGCACTTCAACAGGATCATTGTGAATATCTGGTGCGAATTTTTCTGTTGAACCATTGATGATAAGACGAATATAGTCGCGAGCATTAATCTGAATCGTTTTATCGTAATTATTGGTTATTTTCAAATTAATAATCAAAAAAGTTCGGCCTTGGATTGCGGTTGCTTTTTGGCCTTTGACAACAATTTGGTTTCGAAGTTCTACGCTTTGAATATCATACATGAGATTACTCACTACTTTACCGCTCTGATCTTTCAAAGGAAAAGTAAATTGTTTTTCAAGCGTCTGTTGTGCAATTGGTTTATCAATTGCTACTTGTTGATTTGTTGGTCTTGTATTACTTGCTGTCGTTTGCGCTGGTTTTAAAAGAATTCCTTTGATAGCAAAAAAAGCAACAAGAGTAATAAAAAGAATAACAATAATAAATGGAAGATAAGGGGAATTTTTAAAGAAACGTTTTATTTTTCGAAAATTAAATTGGAGAAATGATTGAAAGCGGGAAGTATTAGCAACCGGAGCAGAGGATAAAGCATTGTAATCTGTTTGCAACAGGATAAAAGGAATACGTATCAAGGATACAAAATTCTTCATAAAATATTAATGAATAAGAGGGCAGATTGAGCAGGAATTGAATATTAGCATAAGGATTTTATCGCTGTCAAGAAGCAGTTAGTTTTCCAAAACGTAGATATTTGCTCTTCTTTTCTTAACTAATTCTTACAAACTTACTATAGAAATTTTACGATTGTGCTTTAAAGTGAACTAACTATGAAAATAGTTTTTTATAAACAAGGTAAAAAATATACACTCAACAATGCAACTATCTCTGATTACGATGGGTACTTTAACCAAACATTTCTTATCACCGCAACACAAGCACTCGAAGACCAAGTTGATGAAGAAGATGAATATATCATGGATGAAATACAAGATGGGATCCACTGGAGTAATGTATCAGTTAATTAATAAAAATAACTCCTCAAAATAAAATGATATAATACCTCTATGAAGAAATTTGTTCCTTATCTTCCTTATATTATTTTTGTTCTTTCTCTTATCTCAACACTTGCCAGTTTGTATTTTAGTGAAGTAATGAAACTTGTTCCCTGTATTCTCTGTTGGTATCAACGAATTTGTATGTATCCACTTGTCGCAATAAGCGCAGTTGGCATTTTAAAAAAAGATAAATACTTACCTTATTATATTCTTCCACTCAGTCTTATTGGCTTTTCCATCGCTCTTTATCACAATTTGTTGTATTACCATATTATTCCTGAGAGCATTGCGCCATGCCAGGCGGGTATATCATGTACCACACGCCAACTTGAATGGTTTGGCTTTTTTACTATTCCCCTTGGTTCATTTATTGCCTTTACATTTATTAATATTTGTACGATAATCTATGCATTGTCATTGCAAGATCACAAAGTGACGAAGCAATCTACGAAGTTATAATATGAGCCAAGAAGCAAAAATTTTAACAGGCATTGGAATCGCAACCCTTGTTATTGTAGTTGCAGCTGCATTTATGTTTGGCGGCAATGCTTCATCAAGTAAACCCACAGTTACAATATCCTCCACACAACAAAAACTCCTCATCAAAAATGATAGTCACAAAAAAGAAGTAAAAGGAACAAAAGTGACCTTGGTAGAATTTGGTGACTTTGAATGTCCAGCATGTGGAGCTGCATATCCTATCGTTACACAATTACTCAATGACTATAAAGGTAAAATAACGTTTGTATTTAGAAATTACCCCTTGCCAGTCCATCCAAATGCGCCTATCGCAGCAGAAGCAGCAGAAGCAGCCGGTGCCCAAGGAAAGTTTTTTGAAATGTATGACGCGCTGTATACCAATCAAAAAGACTGGGGAGAAAGCACCAAACCAATGGATTATTTTATGAAGTACGCAAAAAATATCGGCCTTGATGAAAATAAATTCAAAAACGATGTTGAGTCTAAAAAATTTGCTTCTAAAATTCAAGCAGATGTTACTGATGGCAATGCATTAAATGTCAGCGCGACACCAACATTTTATCTAAACGGCCAACAAATCGTTGGAGGATTGCCATACGACCAGTTTAAAGCAAAAGTCGAGACTGCACTTAAATAAGCGTAACAATATCTCTTCCCAAAACACCTGACTAGAGTCTTCCAACTTGCGCACCGCGTTTATTTGGCATATCAAAGACAGAGGAAGATTTGTTGCTTCACAGGCAATTTCGTAGCGGGACTGTTCCACACAAAAACACAACCCCACTAAGTGAAAATTGTGCAACAACAAATGGTGTAGTTAATCATTCAATAGTAAGATAACAAATACTTATTAATTTGTAAATACAGATCCAATCAAACAATTATATTTAGTTCCTCACAAAAATTCCTGAAAAATTATCCTGATATATTATCTTCCATTTACCCATCTTTACCAAATCTTTCATATGATCATAAATCGGCTTGTCAGGAGACATATACACAACATCATAATTTGATTTATCAATATCCTTCATGTTTTGTTCATATCCATAATAATCCGCAAAAGCACTATAGCCCTTATCATCAACCCAAATATGCATCCTGCCATCAATTGTCGGCTTAATTTCTGGATAATTCCAGATAAGCCATCCACCCCAACCATATAAAGAAAATAAATGATTGGTAAGATGGTGCTGCTTGAGAAATTCCGCTGATTTCGCTGAACAACCAATATTATTCTGTGGACAATACGAACTCCAAGAATAATGAAGAAACTTACTGTAAGGATAATTCCCAACAAAAGTAATTGTTAAAAGGCCCAACAGAAGCACTGTTGAAACAATAGTAGTAAATTTTTTACTATCTGGTCTAAATATTTGTGAAAGTGGCTGTAAAAAAGGAAAAATCAAATAATAAGCAGGCCAAGCATATCTTCTTACCTCAAAAGATAACATATACAATACAATCGCTCCACCAAGAAAGGGAAGTTTCGATTGTAATTTCCCTTGGAAATAGAAAAAAAGCAAACTAAGAGCCAACAGCGTTGCAACAGTTACTTGATTCCACCAAGGTTGAGAAAGCATCGGAAAAGAAAGATATTCAGCAACATCTTTGAGAATCGGACTGCCAAGATGACCAATCGGATCAAGATGCATGCCAATGCCAAAAGGATTAATAATTGTCACCAAAAAAGAAAGAATAAAAATACTTCCTAAAAATTTAATATCAGGAAAAATTTTCTCAAAGTTTCTTTGATAGATAAAAAAATATTTTTGTAAAACTGTTAACCCAATCCATATCGCAAACAACGCAAGCCCCAGAAAAAATTCTCCATGTAAATTGACCCACAGCAGAAATAAAGGAATAGTAAAGTATAACAATTTTGGCTTTTTCTCAGACAAACGCATGAGATAAATCAAAATACCAAGAAAAAGCAAACTGATTTGTTGCCCACGAAATGATACAACATTGAGCGGTTTTTCAAGATAAAGAAGCAAAGGAAAAAGAAACGCCTCGTCCCACACAGAAAGCGTGGCAGCTTTTGAAAAAAAGAAAAACGTTGCCGTCACAACAATACTTCCCAAAATTGTTAAACCCCCAAAACCCCCACTGTGATACACAGCATAGGTCAACAGATCAGTACCCCATGAAACATTCGCCCAATGAAACTGCGGCATCATGACAGAAAATGTATTGTCACGAAGCACCGATCCATGTTGGAAAAAATACTCACCGTATTTTAAATGCCAACCAAGATCTGGATCTGTAGAAAATGCCAACGATGCAAGAAAAACAAAACAATAGGGGAGAAGGGCAAGAATTTTAAAAAAAATTCTTTTCATCAGGGATTAAGGATTATATTTGGAGTTTTTGGTGACAAGCTTTGAAACGCTTACAATCGCATATGTTTTCCCATTCACCTCAAGTTGAGTTGCGCCTGTTTGTTCTTTGTAGTCTTGGAGTAAGTCGGAAAGCGTTTTATTTTGCTCACCAATATCAAAACGTAAATCATCAACTTTTTGTTTAAGCTGTGCAACTGATGGCTGTTTGGCGATTTGTTGCCTCACCGAACTCTTTGCTTTATTCGCTTCTTTTACTTTTTCAACGTGTTCTCTGTAGGTTGGATTGTTAATGAAAGAATCTTCAAACATTTCTCGCTGCTGCTTGAGTTCGTCGCGGAGCTTGTCAATATTGATGATATGGTTTTTAATGAGCTCTTCAAGGCTCATGAGTGCTGACGCTTGATTGAACTCTGCTTTATCGATATCAGCATTAGCATTTGATACTTCCTCATCAACCTCTTCAGAAATCACCTCAGCATCAACAATTTTTTGATCATCATCCATAATTACTAACTATACAAAAATACATTGATTAAAATCAAGTGGCAATAATATTTTCATGGTATAATACTTTTTATGGAAAGACTACGAAATATTACAACCCCAGAAAGGCAAAGGCCTGTTTCACCAGTTGAGCACTTATTATTACTTATTGATTCAGTAAGAGATCCTCAATCGAGCGTTATAGGTGGACCACAATTAAGACACGCACTTCATTTGATGAAAGAACCTACAGAACGAGTTGAAGAATTATTACCTATTTTAACTGAACTTAGAGAAAATAAACCAAAATTATTTAAAAAAGTACAATCGGTTATTGTATTAGCAAGCGCACTTTCCCAAAAAGATGGTCACTAATATATTCATGCTATAATAAATAAATGAGCAAAGAAGAAAAAGTAAAAGAGATCATTAAACGGCTTTCCAAAATTTATCCGCATCCCAAAACTGCACTGGATTATAAAACTCCTTTGCAACTTCTTATCGCAACAATTCTTTCAGCACAAGCAACTGATAAAGTTGTCAATACCATAACACCCGAGCTTTTCAAAAAGTATAAAACCGCAGAAGACTTTGCCAACGCACCGGTTGAAGATATTGACGCAATGGTAAAACGCGTCAACTTTCATTCCAACAAAGCGAAAAATATTAAAGCAGCAGCCCAGATGATTGTTGAAAAACATCACGGCAAAACTCCAGAGACAATGGAAGAGTTAGATGCACTTCCCGGTGTTGCTAGAAAAACAGCCAATGTTGTTTTGGGAAATGCTTTTGGTAAAGCAGAAGGAATCGTTGTTGATACACATGTGATGCGACTGAGTAAAAAACTCGGATTAACAGATCAGACAGATCCAGTCAAAATCGAACAAGATCTGATGAAAATTGTTCCAAGAGAGAAGTGGATCGATTTTTCACATTTGCTTATCAATTTTGGTCGTGAATATTGTCCTGCTCGTCCTCACAAATGTGATAATTGTCCTCTTGGTGATCTCTGCCCTGATCGTTAAAAAAAGTGCTATAATCATTCTCCTCTCATGAATAAGGTAAACGTCATCCGTTCCAACAGAACAACCATTGGTATACAAATCATGCCGGATAGTACGATTGTCGTTAAAGTTCCGACACGATTTCCTGACAGACATATAGCAAAAATTCTTGATGAGCATAAAGAATGGATTGAACAGAAACAGCTCAACATGCAAGTAAGACAAGCTGGAAAAGCAGTTGATGAATATTTATACTTAGGCAAAAGTTATCCTTTAGAGATACGCCTGAGCCAAAAAAATATTATAGAAGTTGAAGATAAATTGTATTTGGCAAGTCCCAAAAAAAAATATCTCAAATCCTATCTGGAAAGCTGGTACAAACAACAAGCTCGCAAAATTATCACTGAACGAGTAGCATTCTATGCTCAAAGAGCAGGACTAACATACAGATCAGTTGCAATAACAAGCGCTGAGACACGCTGGGGTTCATGCAGCAATGAAAAAACACTCAATTTCAATTGGCGACTTATCATGGCACCACTTGCTGTCATTGATTATGTCGTTGCTCATGAGTTAGCGCATTTAACAGAACTTAATCATTCACGAGATTTTTGGGAAACGGTGAGGAAAATGTATCCATTGTATCGAGAGTATCGCACCTGGCTGAAGAGAAATGGAGAACTGCTACGGATTTAATCTTAAAGCAACCTTTATGACCTCATTCGTTGCGCTTCGGCTTCATCCAAAATCATTTTGTGTACTCATTTACTAATTTTTCAAAAAAATGTTTTATGTCTTCTGGTGCAGGAATAGAAGCCTTATCTAGAGGAATAATTTCAAAATGTAAAAGATCATCAAAATAAACAAGTTGTTGCAAAAAAATCTTTTCTTCAAAAACACTTCCATAAATTCTTTTCGCATCAGTAATTAATTCAGAAAGAGTAATGTAATTATTTTTTAATATCATATAAAGATCAAAATAATCCCGATATTCTCCTCTTCTACCGATCGTATATGCTTTTTTAATTGCAATATCCTTTATCGAAAATAGTCGTAAGCCTTCATCCAATTCCTGATATGCATGCAAATCTTTGAATGGATAACAGAGGAAAGTAATTTTGATATTTTCGATAGTAAAAAATGTCAATTCATCAGGCGAATCAACTGCAATATTTTTAACAGATATTACTTTAGAAATTTTTTCGAGAAGATTTCCGGGAATTGATTTTGTACTAAAAAAATCAAAATCGTAGGATTCACGATGATGTAACTGTAACGCAAGAGCAGTACCTCCACCCAAAACAAAATCCTTAGTAAAGGGAACTAATTTATGCAGTAATTCTTGTCTTTTATTATCAATAATATCGAGGTGTAGATTTGAGATATTTTTGTTCATCAATAGAAGTAGAAATATGTAGTATAAATTTTGTAATAAAATTCAAGGAAGATGCTGTATATATTTTTTTAGGATAGGACATAAATTTCTTTTTTACAACTTCTTCTCCCAATGCTTTTTTAAGAGATTTTATTTCGCTTAAACTACCGTATGCAAGTATCTGATGAATATTATCAGGAGATTCTTCTGTAGTTTTAGAGGTATACCAAGAATAAGAAGTGGGCATATAATCTATTATATCATAAATTAAAGCAACCCTTGTGATCTCATTCGTCGCGCCTCGGCTTCATCCAAAATCATTTTTCTGATTCTCACATTTTTGGGTGTAACTTCAACCAATTCGTCTTCTGAGACATATTCCAAAGCTTCTTCAAGATTCATAACATGTGGCGTATCAAAATGCTCCATTGAACCATCTCCTTTAGATCGCATATTTGAAAGTTGTTTGGCCTTACAGACATTCACCCGCATATCGTCAGATCGGGAATTTTTTCCGACAACTTGGCCTTTATAGACAGAGTAACCTGGACCAATAAAAAGTGTCCCTCGTTCTTGAATACCTGTTAATCCATACAGATTGGATTGTCCTGTCTCTGATGAAACGAGTGAGCCATGTTCTCGTCTGAGAGGTTCGCCTATCTCAACATCATATTTGAAAAAGGTTGTATTGATAAGACCAAGCCCGCGGGTATCTGTGATAAATTCACTCCGGTAACCAAAAAATGCACTTGTTGGAATAATAAACTGAAAAAAGACAATTCCTTTATCATCAGTCGTCATATCTTCAAGAACAGCTTTTCGTGCACCCAATTTTTGCATAACAATTCCAGAAAATTCTTGTTTTACTTCAATAAAGACGCGTTCAAACGGTGACATTTTCTTGCCATCAATTTCTTTTAAGATAACATGCGGACGGGATACCTGAAATTCATACCCTTCACGCCGCATACGTTCGATAAAGATTGCCAAATGCAACTCACCACGTCCTGACACAAGCCACTTTCCATCCGGTGCGTCTTCAACACGAAGTGCTGTATCTGTCTCAAGTTCTTTGAAAAGTCGTTCGCGGATTTGTCGTGAAGTTTTAAATTCTCCTTCTTGCCCTGCAAAAGGGGAGTCATTGACACTAAATGTCATCTTCACTGTCGGTTCTTCAATTGCCAAAACCGGCAAGGCAATCGGATTTAAGGGATCTGCGATTGTTTCACCAATTGTAATATCTGGAATTCCAGAAATAGCGACAATATCACCGGCTTGGACTTCCTGCGCATCAACTCGGCCCAATCCTTCAAAGGTTGTAAGCGAAGTTAATCGATACTTTTTCATCACGCCATCTCGATTGATATGCATGACTTCTTGATTTGCCCGAAGAGTTCCATTGTAAATTCTTCCTGTTGCAATACGTCCTTTGTAATCATCACGGCCAAGCGTTGTCATAAGAAGTTGCAAAGGCGCATTTGGATCGCCAGCAGGAGCGGGAATGTGCTGCATAATAGCTTCAAAAATAGGAGAAATATCAGTCATGGTTGAAAGATCATCTTGTAACCCTGCTTTACCATCTTTTCCTGAAGCGTAAACGATTGGAAAATCGGCAGTATTATCATCTGCTCCAAGCTCGAGAAACAAATCAAGCGTCTTGTCCAACACATGATGAATACGTGCATCTGGCTTATCAATTTTGTTTACCACAACAATAATACGAAGTCCTTTTTCAAGCGCCTTTTTCAGGACAAAACGAGTCTGCGGCATTGGACCTTCTTTGGCATCAATAAGTAATAAACATCCATCTGCCATTGTGAGAACACGTTCAACTTCACCACCGAAATCCGCGTGACCTGGTGTATCGATAATATTTATTTTTGTCCCATTCCAATTAACCGATGCATTTTTGGAAAAAATAGTAATACCACGCTCTTTTTCCAATTCGTTGCTGTCCATAATGAGCTCCGTATCTACTACTTCTTTATTAAGTTTTGTTTTTGACTGTCGAAGCAACGCATCAACCAAAGTAGTTTTACCATGGTCAACGTGTGCGATGATACCGACGTTTCGAATATTTATCATATAAAAAAACCGCTCCTCGCGGCACAACAATCATAGCAGTTTAGCCAAAACATAGCAATCATTGGATCCCCGGGGAGAATAAAAAGATTATATAAGAAAAACGCAAAGAAATCAACTATAGGCTAAGATTTTGTTCTAAATCTTGCGGTTGAGTTGGTGTGGGTTGTGCAAACAAATCAGAAACTTTGACAAACGTGAAACCTCGTTGTTTTAATGTATCAATAATTGTCGACAAAGCATCGAGTGTCCGAGGTGCATTTGGATAACCACTCATATGTAAAACAATAATTGAGCCGTTTTTTACATTATTGATAACATTATTTTCAACAGATACAACATTATCATTAAACCCATCTTCCCCAGCAACATCCCATTGAATCACAGTAAGCCCGGCATTTTTAGTCGTTTGCAGATCGCTTTGTCCATAGCATCCTCCTGGAAAACGGAATAATGTGTTATCCACTCCGGTAAGATTTTTCAGAAGCTGCTGTGTTTTCTCAACTTGCTCTTGTTTTTGACTATCAGAAATTTGTTTCAAGCCATAACAAACACCTGAAAAAGATGGATGGGAATAAGAATGATTACCTAATGCAAAGAGTGGATTTGTAGCAAGCTCCTTAGCGTCTTGTGGATATAACTCAATCCACATTCCTGTTAAAAATAATGTCGCCTCAGTATGTGTCGCAGTAAGATAATCAGTAATTCGTTTGTCGTAATAACTTTTCACTACACCAGATTGGAGCATATTTTTCATACCTTCTGTCATATCCGCATCAAACGTTAGCGCAATATTTTTTTTATCTCGTGATCCATGGAAAACTATTATGTCATTATTCTTATCTATATCAGCGGGGACAGTATCTTCACCATACGCCAGTGTGGAGGAAGTTGTCGCTTGCAAAAAAGGAAATGCTGTTTTAAAAGGTGTTTTACTAATTAAAGCAGGAGAAGTTGCATAGACAGGAACAGGTTGCCAATTGTTGAAAATATAATTCGATCCAGAAACACAAATTATCAGGATAAGTAAAACCAGCGGAAAGATAATAAGTTTGGTATTCAGTGGGTAGTATTGAATTCTTATCGTAATATAACGAGGCTTTTGAGATCTTTTATGTAATTTGTTCTTCATTATTCTTTCTTAAGGCAGTGTGCATTATCCCTGCGCTTTGGCAGAGACCAACAATATCTGTATTAATTTCCAGTGTCACGTTACCATTATATTTTTCTTTCTTTAATACCGACAGAAATTTTCCGATAGGCAATTCTCCTTTACCAAGGGGAAGATGTTTGTAACGAAGAGGACGAAGATTACTATTAAGAATATGAAATTTATAATCACTCAGGTGAATATTAATAATTCGATCTTTATTGTTTTTAAAAAAATTTATAATATCACCACCTGAATGTGCTAAATGAGTTGTATCAAAGGTGATTGAAAAATCGTTTTTTTTCATAAGTTCTGCAAATTTTTTCTGATGCCAACTGTGACCCCGATGAAGAGACCCAATAAATTTTTCCATATTTTCAAAACCTATTTTGATAGCATATTTTTTTTCAAGGGAGTGAAGTGCATCAACATATTCACTATCAAATACTTGTTTGCCCGCAGAATTAGTATGAAGAACAATTATTTTTGCGCCAAGAATCTGAGCAATTTCAAAAAGTCTTTCTACTTCCGCGAGACGAGTCTTTGTAAAAAAACGCAACACTTGATGAACACTCAAAACCGGCATATGATGCTCATGCAAAACATCTTTTACTTCTTTGAGTATTTTATCTGTTGTAATGCTATATGAAGGAAGCAATAATTCAATCCCATCCAAACCTGCTTTTTTTAAAGCGGAAAATACCTCATCGAGAGGATGATGATCAAAAATTTTACTTTTTACTATCTTATGAAATAATTTTCTGTTGTGCGGAAGAATATCTGTCAGGAACAAACTTGCGGAGGTTTTCATGAATATGTTCCCAATTATACAAATTTTCAAGAAAAAAGTATATAATAGACACACTATGGCAAAAAGAATACAAGGATCGCCGTTTGGAAAATATTTTGCGTATCTTGAACGCATTGATGAAAGCGTTAACGCAAATGATGAGTATGGCTCAATTTTGATCCTTAATCTTGTGGAAGAGATAGGAGAGATGGCACGGGCGTATCTCGCCAAACATGGCAGAAAAGGGACAAATCTTGCCGCGCAGAAGGATGAAACCTATCAACAGGAACTTGGTGATATTCTTGTCGCGATTGTCCGTTTTGCCAAGGTAAAAAATATCAATCTTGACCAACGAATTATGTATAGTCTTCGAAAAATTGAACGACGAAAAAAACAACCAAAAGTCTAGCATGACAAACTATTTCAGTAGTCTTCTCAGAAATCTTCGATTTTATTTCCTTGCCTTTAGCTTCCTTTTTTCAGGAAGTATCTATCTATGGGCAACGATAACAATTCCATCCGGCACGTTACAAATTATTAAAATGCAACAAATTTATGGATTAACCAGCTTAGTTGCTTTGTATTTCTCACTGCTTGCTGGCCCATTTTGCTATACATTTAAAACATTTCCTTTTACCAAACAATTTTTACATGCCAGACGCGCAATCGGTGTCAGTGCCTTTTATTTTGCTTTTCTTCATACTTTCTTGACGTTTTTTTATCAACTTGGAGGATTTGCTGGTTTAGGATTTCTTGATTGGCACTATCTCGTAGCAGTTCTCTTGGGCTTTGTTGCACTAATCATCTTATTTTTTCTCACAATCACTTCGCTTGATTGGGCTATTGAAAAAATGCGATTTAAAAATTGGAAACTCTTGCATCGATTTATCTATTTAGGAGGGATCTTAATTCTTGCCCATACGCTTATATTAGGAACTCATTTCTCCAATCTTTCAGGAATTATTTCTAAAATTACTTTTTTTGCACTTGCGTTTTTGCTCCTTTTAGAAACCCCACGATTTGATAATATCTTCAAAAAATTTATTCGCCTTCCATCATTTGGTTTAAGTTTTACAGTAACGGCAGTTATTCTTGGTACTATCTTTTTTAGTTTCATTTCACCAATTGTGCCATCTACTAATGGTCCTGTTTCTTTTGATATTCATGCAGCACACCGCCAACTTGCGCAACAAGCACAACAAAATCCTCTTGGAAACAATTTTAATAATCTCCCCGGTCTCAATGGTGACAGAACCAAACGTTATACCGTCAGCATGAGTACTGATCCTAAAACTACTCAACCCAACCAAGACATAACAATTCATTTCCAAATTTATGATGCAAGTTCAGGAATCCGCGTTCCATTCTTCCGCACTTTATATGCTAAACAAATGCATCTTATTATTGTCAATAATAATTTAACGTATTTTAGTCATATTCATCCAACACAAGATGGACAAGATTTTGTTATCACGACGCAATTTCCAACGAATGACATGTATCATATGTATATTTCTTTTCAGCCTTTTGGTGGTATTGAGCAGCAAGTAGGATTTAGTCTGCCTGTTGGAAATATCCCAAAACACCTAGCAATTTCACAAACCAAACCAGATACAGACAACCCCAAAGATTTTGGAAACTATACTGTCTCAGTTGATACACACGGACCACTTAATGCAGCTGCAATGTCATTGGGACAACAAACAATTAGTCTAACTGTTACAGATAAACAAACAGGTAAACCAGTTACCGACTTAAAACCATATCTTGATGCATTTGGACATCTCACAATGATTAATCAAGACACTTTTGATTTTATTCATGTTCATCCATACAGTCTTACTCCACCTCCTGCAAATGCAAAGGGAGGACCAACAGTTGATTTTCTTCCAATAGGAATTTATGGACCATTTAAAAAAGGAACTTACCGAATGTTTGCAGAATTTAATCCTAACGGCCAGTTGCTTACTGCAGACTTTACGATTACACTACATTAAGATGCAAAAAACAAAACTTCTTATAACTTTTTATTTTTCATTTGTCTTTTTACTTTTTTGCTTTTTATTTTTCCCTCCATATGCTGATGCTCATATTTTGGCAAGTGATAAAAATATTGGTGCGCTTTTGCATATCGATCCAGATGATACACCGGTTGCGGGACAACAAAGTGGTTTCTTTTTTGACTTTAAAGATAAACAAAATAAATTTTCTTCACAAGATTGTGATTGTACTTTTCTGATTGTTGAAAATGGACAGACAATTTATTCCCAGCCACTTTTTCAAAAGAGTGTGTTTTATACCTTTCCGAAAATCGATGTCTATCAAATAAAAATTATTGGTAAACCCAAAACACCAAATGCTTTTCAACCATTTACCTTATCTTGGGATTGGCGAGTTGATCAAGGAACAAATCAACACTCCGGAATTGCTACTGCTAATTTCTTCGCCACTTTTGGTGTATATATTATAGTTTTTGCTCTTTTTCCTCTCATTTTCTTAATTTATTTTCTCCAAAAACATTTTATAAAAAATAAATCCAACAATAACTAATCCAATCGCAATAAAAATTCCCGACATATTTTGAGTCACTGGATTTGCTTTTTTAATCGCATCAGCATAACTACCAGTTGTCACGGGTACTGTCCTCATATTGCCAAAAGGAACAAATCGTAATCTTCCCTGAAAATTTTCTCCAGCAAATCCAATATCGCTAATAAATCCATCCCCATCGATAACCCGATTGTAAACGAATCTCGTAACGTATGGACTCAATGCATCAAAAGTATGATCAATCGAAAGTCCGTTTTCCAATTTTCCATCATTAAAATCCCAGATATATTTTTCAGATTTATTCTGTGGATCAAATGTTGTTTGGGAAACAAGGAGTACTGAATTTTGCGTCTTTTGATCTTTTACACCAACAAATACTGCAACTTTGGGAAGTTGATAAGACAGCGTTGGAACAACGTTAAGCTGAACAGTATCAATAATAATATAATTGTTATCAGCAAAAGGTGCTTTTGCTTCAACGATAAGAAGATATGATTTGGGTTTGGTAAATGTATAACTAATACTATTGCCATATTTATATTTTTGAAAAATATGATCAAAATTATCACCATCCATAACAGACCAACGAAATGTTAGCTGTCGTGCATATTGTGGAGGGATTGTTGTTTGTTTGGTGAGTTGATCGACATCGATTTCTATTTTTATTGGTTTATTAACCAAATAAGAATCAGGAGGAAAGTCTTGCGGAATATTTAGTGTCGTTTCTCCTTGATAATATTGATTAGTATTTGCATATTTCCCATCTACTTTTACAAATGGCGGACCACCACCAATATGTGCTTGTACTGGTGATGCTGTGAATAAAAAACAAAAACTGCCAACAAAAATAAAAAACGAGATAAATATTTTTCTCCTCATGGAACTGTTTCTATTTTAACTCATTTGGCAAAGAAAACCAAAATTCATCCTTGACAAATGCAATTTGATTGCATATACTCTACTTAGGAAATTTAACACAATACATATCAGAAAATCCCAACTTGGGATTTTCTGGTCTTACAACCAATGAATTTAGAACAAATAAAACAAGATGCTGAAAATAAATATAGAGACAACGAACCGCTTTTTTTTGCGGCAATTGCAGAAAGTCTTCTTGAACAATCAACCAATTTTTCCTTACTAGAATCCGCTGAAACGGTAAGAAATAATTTAAAAAAACTTCTCGAAGAAAAACAACTACAAACAACAAGATTATCTTTTGCCAAAAAAGCACCAATAATATCTGTTACTACTCATTTGGAACAACATTGTGCATCGCAAAGACAACTGCTTGGTTGTCCTACAACAGATGAACATGTTCTTTTGCTTGCTGCGCTAAAAGGTCTTGAAGAATTAGGAAAATCTCATGATTATCGATTGGTTTTGAAAGAAATTCTTCTAAAGAATCTACATAAAATTGAAAATCTTTCTCAACCAACTGCGTTTATTGGAAGAGAAAAAGAACTTGCCGAAATGCAACGAGTTTTAAAAAGAAGTTTTCGAAATAGCGTCCTTCTTGTCGGCGCAACTGGAATAGGCAAAACAACTCTCGCACAAGCGATTAAATCATATGGACAGTCAACAAAAGTTTTTCAACTTTTTTCTGGCAACAGTGCTTTTTTTGATCAAGTGGTAAATATCTTAAGTGTCTCAGCAGGAAAAAAAGCATTACTTTTTATGGATGAATTATTTACTTTTGATGCAGGACAAATAAAATATGCTGTTGAAAATTGTCAAATTATTGGAACTGCAAATGACATTTCTTATAAAAAATTTGCTGCTGAAAATCCCGGTATTATTTCTCGATTTGAAGTAATCTCAATTGATGAACCAATACAAAATGAAACAAAAAAAATTCTTACTTATCATCAAAATCGAATTGTAAAAAATATGCATGTGTCTTTTGAAAAAGATTTTCTTGACGAATTATTATCACTTGCCAAACAATATATGCCTGATCAATCATTTCCGGCAAAAGGCATTAACCTTCTTGAAGAAGCAGCGCTTTTTGCCCAAAGCCAATCAATGCATACTGTTTCAAAAGAAATTCTGAGATCAATCATTTCACAAAAAACAGCAATTCCTATCGGCAGTCTTACTGAACTTGATAAAAAAGATCTTTCAGCATTGCCTCAAAAACTTGCTAGAAAAGTTAAAGGACAAGATGATGCGATAAGTCGGGTTTCAAAAGTTATCCAAAGATCCAAACTTGGATTTGGCAAAAAGAATCGTCCAATTGGTTCATTTCTTTTTGTCGGTCCATCAGGTGTTGGAAAAACAGAACTTGCCAAAGCACTCGCGAAAGAAATTTTTGGTGATGAAGAAGCAATGGTCAGACTTGATATGTCAGAATATGCCGAGGCTCATACCGTACAGAGAATGATCGGTGCACCTCCCGGTTATATCGGATTTGAAGAAGGTGGACAATTAACAAATCCGATTAAAGCCAAACCATATAATCTGGTACTCTTGGATGAAATCGAAAAAGCTCATCCGAGAATTTTTGATATTTTTTTACAAGTATTGGATGATGGAAGACTAACTGATGGACAAGGAAAAGTTGTTAATTTTAAAAATACTATCATTGTGGCGACAAGCAATGCCGGTATTGAAGATATCCTGGATCTTATCGAAGAAGGAAAAACGCAAACAGAAATTGAGAAAGAATTGAAAGAAATTTTACAAGATTATTTCCGTATTGAATTTATTAATCGTTTTGATGATATTATTATTTTTAATGCACTTACTCCTGAGGCTTTGGAAAAAATAGGGGAGTTGCAGATTGAGAAATTGCAACAAGAATTGGTAAAGAGAAATATTGGTTTTTCTGTGGCAAAAGAGACACTCTCCCGATTAGCACAAGAAAGTTATGATCCTCGCTATGGTGCTCGCGGAATGATACGACTGGTGCAAGATAAAATAGAAAACACGTTGGCTGAAATGATTATCAACGGACAAATCAACGAGGGCGAACGAATTGAGTTTTAGATAATCACCCAAATATTTTCTCCAAATCTCTCACTCGTTTTAAAAACTTTCCGCGCTTCAATTCCGCTGTCACCAGTTGCTGCTAGATAAATAATTTGCTTTTTCCCATCATATAAACGCCTTGCCCAGCCAACATAAACTACTTTTTTTAATTTTGGATATGCTTCTTCTAAAATCATCTTAACATTGGTCGTAAGAATTTGGTAGGGAATTTTGCGAGGTATCCAAGGCCGGACAATAATACGAAATTTTTTCTTTTGTGTTTTCATACTCTAGGCGGCAAGCTGATTTAAAATATTTCTCACTTCATCTTTTGCAGCAGAGAGATCCTTTGTATTCAAATATTGTCCATCACCTACTCCAAGAGATAAACTTTGTGATTCACTTTGCCTTTTTGCTCTCTGCACTGTCGGAGCAATAATTGAACTAACCTTTACCGTAGATCTTTGTTGTGCTTGTTGCTTGTTTGTTTCGTCTGTTCCTTTTTCTGCTTGTTGTTTATTTTCAAGTTTATTTTTAACAGGAGCTTCATCTGCTTGTTCGTTGATTTCCGATCGATTGGATTTTGCATGAGAAGTATTTCCTGTAGATGTCGTTGATGCTTTTTGTCGAACTTTTGCAAATTCGCCTGTTTTTGTTTGGACAACTGTTTCTTTATCTTCTGTTTCTATCTGCGAAGTAGCATTTTCTCCTTCTTTTCTTTTTGTAGTACTTTTAGCGGCTTGTTCTAATTGTTGAGTTACTTGCTGTTCAACGTTTTGTTCTTGTTTCTTTTCGAATGCTTTTGTAACTTGTTTTGCTGTTTGTTCACCACTCACATTTTTCATCTTTTGTGTTTGTGTAGTATTTGCTTGATCAGGAGTAAGTGTATTGTTTGGTTTTGGTGAAGAAGGACCTTTCTCAGACTTTGTCTTTAGAGAAAACTCTGATGAACGAGTATTTTTTGATCGAGAACTGATTGTTGCTCTTTCATTTTGTGAATGCATTGCTGGACCAACGGTCACAACATGCTCTGCTATGTGCGGATTGCCACTTGACGTAGTTATTGTTTCCGATATAGTAGGCGTATCTGTTGGTGAAGAAGTAACATACAAAATAGGTGCAGTATCGAGTGTTGTTATTTTAGCAGTAGTAGGAATTTGTTCAGGGAGCTTTCCACCTTTTTCAGTCTTTACTAATCGCAAAGCCGGTCGAGAAGATGCTGAATGATTTTCTGCACGGACAGTTATGGTTGGTCCAGTTCCAACAGTACTTTCTCTTTTATTATCGATAATCGATACTGCTCCTTTTGTCCTGCTTCTAACAATTCGTAAAGTAGTTTGAACAGGAACAGAAGTAACGCTAGCACCTCCCATTTCTTGCTGTATTGCTGCTCTTACTGATCTAAGTCTCTTAGAATCAGATGCAGTCGAAGCTTTTTCCCTTGCTGGCAGAGAAGAGACAACTTCGCGTTTTGTTGGCAAAGCAATAGTGCTTGCTAATGATTCTTTAGGAAATGACGCTGATAAAGATTCTGTGTGTGCAACAGAAACAGCATTGCCAATATTACTAATAACCGATTCGTTTTTAAGTTGAGAACGTGGAATAGGCGACGCAGCATCAATTGTCAAAGCTGCTTGTCGTGGATCACTTGTTACAGCAATATCGCGAGGCCGTGTATATCCACCAGTTGTTACTTCACGTAAATAGGTCTTTTCAGGTTGTTTTTTGAGAGTAGATTGCAAAGCTACGATATTATGAACAGGAGTTCGTAAACCATTCCTTCGTGAAGGTGGCATAGGTTGTCGCTCTGAACCTTCTGTTATTAGAGAAGGTGGAGGAGTCCGATCAGGAGCTTTTTGCGCAGAAGGAAAATTGTCTCTTCTCGGAAAAGATCCACCAATCGGTCGTCTCACCTCTAAAGGCAGAGAAACAAAAGTCTTTTTCGGTGCAAGATTTTGAACTTTTTTGGCAACAACATCCCTCACCTGCTTTAATTTATTATCAGCTTTTTTTGTATGTTCAGGACAGGTATCAGCCTTCAAACCTTTTCGCAAATTATCTATTGATAAATTTTCAAAATGAAAAGCTCCATCATGACTTGGTCCATGATAAATATAATAGATTCCTTTTTCATTAAGCTCCTTTGCTTTTTCTTGAATAATTTTTTCTCGTGATGATTTTTCTTTCTGTTTTGATTGTGTGGTAAGTGCCATATCAATTGCCAAGATTGCGCCTGCTTGAGCATCAGTTATTTTTTCTATTGCAGGTAACTTTTCAGTTTGCATAAGATCATCAACGACATCTGGGTTTGCTCCATGCAATTTTGCTAGTACATAAGTAAGAGATTTCGAGTCAACGGGTGTCTCCTCTCTGAGCATTTGCAAGCTCTGTTTAAAAAGCTCTGTGTGTTCTTTACTAATATCAATGAGTGCTTTTTTTTGTTCTTCAGGTATTTTTTCATATTGTTTTATAATGATTCTCCCAACATAGTTTTCTTCACTAAGTACATTAAGCTGTTCTTGTATTGCTTCGTCTGAATGAACAACCGCAGCATGTGCAACTTCGGCAACTACCTGAAATCGTTCTTGCCAGACAGTTTCATTATTCTCAGGTATTTTTGGAATCTCCACCAGAGCACGTTTGCTATTAAGGACAGTAAGCATCATTTTTGTAGGATTGGTAACACGAAGGATATTCTCTTCTTCATGATGTTCATGAATCTCATGATCATGGTGATCGTGTTGGTGAGTTTTAGGAGTAGCTTGTTTTTTGTCTGGAATACCAATTCTTGGACGATCTATTTGTCTTAATGGTTGGACTCGTTGATTTGTTTGTGTTCTTTTGATAATGATATTTTTGACTGAATTGATTACTATTTTTTGTTTTGTCTGTAAAGTAGCATCTGCTTTTTTAGCATGATCCATACAGAGTTCTATCTTTTCTTTACCATTTGGCATTCTCACAAGTGTCCCGTGATATGGCCCTGCATCATGCTTTGTTCCAAGTCCATAAATAAAGTAACCTTGTTTATTAAGTATTTTTTCACCCTCCAACACTTTTCTATCATTTACGGATAATTGTTTCTCTGTCTCTGGTCGTGTATTGATTTCCATCGCCTTTGCCAAAAGAATCGCTGCGTCTTTATTTGTTGCAGGAGGAATAACAAGCGGATTTTCTAAATCTTTCTTTATCGCTTGTTGATCATGCATTTGTAATAAAAGAAGGGTTAATTTTTGAGGATCAACAGTCACTTCTTCTCGCATTGTTTTGAGACTTTCAGTAAAATCCCTGGTCATTTGTTCATTCAGTTCACGAAGTGCTTCTGGCTGTTTTTGATGAATATTAAGCTTGCCAAAATAGTTTTCTTTTTTTAATTCTGCTACTGCATCGACAATCGCCAGATCATTATCTTGATCCAATGTCGCAGCAAAAAGAATGGAAGCTATAGAGTCAGCTCGTTCTTTAGGACTTAATTCTTGTGATACTTGTTGTTCTTTTTTTTCTTTGATAACTCTTTCTGAAAGAGCAAACGCAATATCTGTAGACGCTTTTCCCTGAAACTCAGATTGCTCTCCAAACCATTTTTTAAGAAGCGCCAATGAAGGCTCATGCTGAGCAAGAGCAAATGCAGCAAGAACGCCGATATTGTTTGGGCCAGTGTGAATATGAATCGATACTTCTTCTTCTTTTCCAATATTCCCTAACTTTCCACTTGCATCAGAACATTTATAAGGATTTTCTGGAGGTGTTAAGGAATCAATAAATGACAAAACACGTTTCTCTTTTCCAGCAGGAGGAAAAATTGCAGCGAGCAACGTTTGATTTTCAAAGTGGGTATTTACTCCTGTAGAGTCTGTTATAGCAATACCACTTGCTACAAATTCCTTGAATTCATCTTTTTCAACAGGAATTGCCAGACCAAAAGTATTACAAAGCTTGTGGAATTGAGCTTCATGTTTCGATGTTTTAAAATCCAATAAAAAAGCACCTTTCTCAATAGATAAGTTTATTGTTTCTCCTGATTGAATTTTTTTTCCATTAAAAGGATCTTGGTAGCTATCTATCGACCCAAAACCGCGTTCTGCCCAAAGATGACGAAGGGTATAAGGAAATATAAATAATTCGTTAGTTATTTTTTCAGGTGAACGTTTTAATGTTTCTACTGCCATATATTATTGCAACAAATTTGCAATTATATTATAACAGACAACAATACTACTTGCAATTAAATTGCATGTATGTTACTATCTCATCATATGGTAAACGCAAAAATCAATCATGACTGCAAAACAGAACTCAATGATGTTAACCTTCGTGCAACGCCTGCTCGATTGGCTCTCATGAATCTTCTTGAAAAATCAGACAAGCCACTTGATGTCCAGACAATGATCGAATTTCTCGATAGAAAAGATATTAAGACAGATCCAGCAACTGTTTTTCGCATTGTCAATATGTTTACAGAAAAAGGTCTTGTCAAACCTATTCAACTTCATGAAGGGAAATTTCGATATGAGCTGACAGGAAAAGCAGATCATCATCATTTGGTGTGTGAGAAATGCGGGGATATCCAAGACATCTCAGATTGTAATATTACAGCTTTGGAAAAAGAAATTGAGAAAAAGAAAAAATTTAAAGTTACCAGTCATTCATTAGAATTTTTTGGCATTTGTTCAGATTGTCAGAAATAATTATGAAAAAAATATTTTTAATTCTTCTTATTGTTATTCTTGCTCTTGGAGCTCTTGTATTGGTTTCTAAACGAAATGTCGCTCCTTCACCAAAAAACGGTAAGCTGGAAGTCACGGCATCATTCTATCCACTTTATTTCTTTGTGACACAAATTGGTGGCGATAAAGTAGAGGTAAAAAATATGACTCCAGCAGCAGCTGAACCCCATGATTACGATCCGACGACACAAGATATCGCCCGAATTGAAAAAAGTAATATGCTTATTCTTAACGGCGGAGTTGAAGCATGGGGAGACAAAATTAAAGATAATTTAAAAGGAACGAATGTTACTATTGTTACCGCAGGTGAAGGATTATTGACGAGAAAATTAATTGAAGAAGACAAAACAGCGAAAGACCCACATGTCTGGCTTGATCCACAACTTGCAAAAAAAGAAGTAACAAAAATAACTGAAGGATTTGTCAAAGCTGATCCTACTAACACATCATATTATCAAACAAATGAAAAAAATCTTGACGCAAAATTGGATCAACTTGATACTAAGTATAAACAAGGACTTGCTGCTTGCCAACAAAAAGATATTATTACATCCCATGCAGCTTTTGGTTACCTTGGACAACGATACGGCCTGAATCAAGTGGCAATCGCAGGACTTTCACCCGATGAAGAACCGTCAACGCAACAATTGACCAATGTTGCAAGCTTTGCAAAAGAACATAATATCAAATATATTTTCTTTGAAAGCTTGGTCAGTCCTAAATTATCTGATACAATTGCAACTGAAATTGGAGCAAAAACCTTAGTACTTGACCCTCTCGAAGGAATCAGCGATGATGATATGAAGCAAGGAAAAAATTACTTTACCGTTATGGAAAATAATTTGAAAAACTTGCAACAAGCCTTAGCATGCAGCAAGTAGACCACACACAAGATATTATTGAACTCCAAGATATTTACTATTCCTACAATGGCCAGGAAAATGTCTTAGAGAATATTTCCTTTTCTCTTCACAAGGGAGATTACCTTGGCATCATCGGACCAAACGGAGGAGGGAAAACAACGCTTCTTAAAATCATGCTTGGACTTATCAAGCCGACACGAGGGACAGTTAAGCTCTTTGGGGAAAATATCAAAGCCTTTAAGGATTGGGGCCGGATTGGATATGTTCCTCAAAAAGCATCACATTTTGATAATAATTTTCCTGCAACAGCCGAAGAAGTAGTAGCAATGGGCAGATACGCAAAACGGGGACTTTTCCATTTCCCTACAAAAAGAGATCGAGAAAAAGTAGAGCAGGCTTTAGAACAAGTTGACATGCTTTCATATAAAAATAATCAAGTTGGCGAATTATCAGGCGGACAGCAACAAAGAATATTTATTGCTCGTGCTCTAGCAACAGAACCTGAAGTTATTTTTCTTGATGAACCAACAGTCGGTGTCGATGTCCAAACGCAAGAACAATTTTACCAATTGTTAAAAAAATTAAATAGAGAATTAGATCTAACACTTGTCCTGGTATCACATGAACTTGATATCGTTGCCAAAGAAGCAACAGAAGTCGCATGTATCAACTGTAAACTTGTTTGTTATTGTACACCAAAGGAGCTGCTCAAGCACGGTAGCATTGAACAAATGTACGGAAAAGACTTGCGTTATATTTTACACAATCACGAAAGAGGAAATATATAATTTTTATGTTAGAACTATTTCAATACAGTTTTATCGTCAGAGGATTTGAAGCAGGAATTATTATCGCACTAACTGCGCCATTAATTGGCATTTTTTTAGTCCTTCGCAGATACTCCCTTATCGCAGACACACTTTCTCATGTTTCACTAGCTGGTGTTGCCATAGGATTACTACTCAATATTAATCCTTTACTGACAGCAATTGCGGCGGCAGTTCTTTCATCTGTTGCTATAGAACGGCTTCGGTTATCAAAGAGAGTCTATGGAGAATCAGCGCTTGCTATTTTCCTTTCAGGAAGCCTTGCGCTGGCAATTGTTTTGATAAGTCTTTCTCACGGATTTAATGTCGATCTTTTCAATTATCTTTTTGGGAGTATTGTCACCGTTAAACAATCTGATGTTTTCCTAATAGGCGGACTTGGAATCATTGTACTGATAGCAGTCCTAGCATTTTATAAAGAACTTGTTTTTATTACCTTTGATGAAGAAGCAGCACAAGTAAATGGCATCCCAACAAGATTCATTAATATTGTTCTTATTGTGTTGGCAGCATTGACTGTCGCGCTTGCTATACCAATTGTTGGTGTACTTCTGATAGCAGCACTTATCGTTATCCCTGTTGTGACGGCCTTACAACTTCGGAAAAGCTTTAAACAAACAATTATTATTGCGGAAATTATTTCTGTCTTTTCTGTGATAGCAGGTATCGTAAGTTCTTTTTATCTTAATCTCTCATCTGGAGGAACAATTGTTCTTATTGCACTAATCATCTTCAGTCTTGTCTTCTTATTCAAAAAAGGTGTATAAAGAAAGACATGGATACTCCTTTTCGTCAAAAGATTTATCAACTCGCTAAGCAGATTCCTAAAGGAAAAGTTGCAACATATGGACAACTTGCAGAACTTGCGGGAAGTCCTGGAGCAGCTCGAGCAGTTGGTATGTGCATGAAAACAAATCCAGATGCACCAAGAATTCCCTGTCATCGTGTTGTTGCATCAGATGGGAAATTAGTTGGCTATTCTGCCGGAGAAGGAGTTAAAACAAAAAAACAGATGCTGATTGATGAAGGAATAAAATTTGTTGGAGATAAGGTTAATCTTAAACTTTCTAAATGGGAAACAACAGATTAAATTTTCTTTTGCAGTTCTACTGCGTAATCATGAATTAATGCATATATCTGTCTAATAAATTCTTTTGACAAACCAATTTTTTCCGCAAACATCGCTTTGGACTGTAATAACTCTTCGTAACGTTTTTCATCAATGATAGACGCATGTTTTTCTTTTTTTAATGCTCCCACCTTTGCGACAACTGCCATTCTTTTAGCAAGTAGCTCTAAAAGTTCTTTATCAATATGATCAATCTCTTTTCGTAATGTTTCCAATTTCTTATCCATAAATAATCGCTCTTATTGTATAAAACCCATCGAAAGAAAGCAATGGATGCCAACTTACAAAATTCTTGCTTGACTTAGAAGAGATTTTTCGCTACCTTAATCATATGAATCTTTTCTCATTTGACGGTAAAGAAATACTCAAAGCCTCATCTGATATGACAGGAGAAGGCATTAGTGGCAAAGCAAAATTTGTTGAGTATGAATTTGGCGAACAAAAAGTTGTCAAAATCACTCTAACACTTGAAGGTGATCCAGTCAAATTAGTTCCTGGTAAACACGCGGTTCATATTCATGAGAAAGGGGATTGTAGTGGTGGATTTAAATGTGCAGGTGGACATTTCGATCCAGGACCTTCAGGCAATAGTGATCCTGATGAAAACCATCCTTATCATGCAGGTGATCTTCCAAATATCACGATTGATGAAAATGGGAAAGGCACACTGGAAGCAATTAGTACACGAGTGACACTTTCAGAAGGACCACTCTGTATTCTAGGAGGAGAAGGGACAGCACTCATGGTGCATGGCAACCCTGATCCTTACAAAGGCGGCACTCATGGTTCAGGGATATCAGGAGGACCAAGAGTGGTCTGTGGGATTATTAAGAAAGTTTAAAGATTTTTTCAGATTTAGGGACAAAATGGACAATTCCAGGCACTACTTCAGGATCTTTTGTTAACTCAAATAATTTTTTATTTACATTTTCTTCAATAAGCTTGAGCCTCTTCTCTGTTACTCCTAGCTTTTGAGCAACAGTCGTTGCATCTTCTGGATTTCCTGATACTAAACCAGAACGCTCAATTGTAGCTTCTAATTGTCGAGACCCAGCTGCTGACATAGAAAAATATTCTACCAAAAATACGAATATTACGCAATTTTGGTAACGTTTGATACCTTGACTATTTATCTATCACAAATGCTATACTTTCATCTATGGATACTTCGAAACTTGCCACAAAAGTCGATATTCAGAAATTGGAGCAATCAACAAAAGCAAATATTCAGAAATTGGAGCAATCAACAAAAGCAAATATTCAAAAATTGGAACGATCAACAAAAGCAGATATTCAAAAATTAGATACGAAAGTTAGTAGACTGGAAGATAAAGTACAAGGTTTGAAAGATAAGGTACAAGGTTTAGATACAAAACTTGATAAACTGCAAAGTACTCTTGATGGCTTCGTTGGCGTAGTCGATGATTTGAGAACAGACAACACCGTTGGAGCATACCACACGAAGGAACTGCAGAAAAAAATTGAAGATCATGAAAAGAGATTAAAACAGATAGAATCTTTCAAACATTCTTCATAAATAACCTTCTGCTCTGCTATTAAACTATGAAAAAAATACAAGCTGTTTATAAACCGCAAGGATGGACACCACTTCAAAGTATTAACAAATTTAGAGAAAAATTTCCAGAATATAAAAATGAAAAAATAGGTTTTGCAGGCAGACTGGATCCACTTGCTCATGGCGTATTGCTTTTGATGATAGGGGAGGAAACAACCAAACAAAAAGATACTTTTCTCAATCTTTCAAAAGAATATACATTTGAAGTGTTATTTGGAGCAGCAACTGACACGTATGACGCGCTTGGCTTACTCGAAAAACAATTCGTGCTTGGTCATCCTGGAGATGCAACGACTTCGATAGGATATCAAAAGATTCTATCCCTTCGATCCAGAATGACAAAACAAATTAATCAATTTATAAAAGCAAAACTCGGCAAACAAAAACAAACTTACCCTCCTTTTTCTTCAAAAACAGTCAATGGCAAACCACTCTATTGGTGGACAAGAACTAACAAACTATCAGAAATCAAAATCCCAGAAAGAGCAATTGAAATTTATGATTTTAAATTATTAGGAATAAATGAGCTATCTCCTGCAAAACTAAAAAAGGAAATACTAAAACAAATTACCTCTGTAAATGGAGATTTCCGACAGAAAGAAATAAAAGAAAAATGGAAATTATTCTTTAAAATTAATTCGAAAACAAATTTCATGACTGCACAATGTAACATTTCTTGTTCCAGCGGCACCTATATCAGATCACTTACTCATGAATTAGGAAAACAACTTAAGTCTGGTGCAATAACCCTTGATATCTTACGAACCAAAGTAGGAGAATATGATCTTCTAAAAAAAGGTAAAGACTCTGTTCTTCAATTAATTGATGAAACTGAAATAGCTGATAGCGTATACAATTCAAACGTAATTGAGAACTCAACATTGACGCTACGAGAAACAGAAATCTCATCTTTTTAGCACTAATCAAACAGATACTTTTCCAACTGTTCGATTCATAATTTTCTGTTCCAGCGACACATATGTCCGTTCACTTAGCAATGCATTGGGACAAAAATTGGAGATTTTACTTTAGAACATGCAATAAATTTTCTAGCTGTAAAAAAATTTAATTTTTCAAAGTGAACAGAGGCGATGACCAAGTAAACCCAAAAGTCGAATATAATCACTATATTTTCCTACAAAAGCTCCTGTTTTCGTAAAATTGTCTGGGGCAAGAGATTTTGCAAATGGAATTCTTTTAGAATAAGGAATTTCCTCAAGAAAGGAATTGCTGTCAAAAACTTGCAAAATAGTCGCATCAATAATCGCCATTTCTGAAAAAGGAGGTATTGTTGGATCAGATAAGTTTTGTCGTGATATTAATGGAAACTCTCTTTTTTTCTGAAGAGATAATAATCTATCTTGTTGTTCTTTGTCTGCTACCACAACTGTGACTTGATGTACACACAATGCGGGTGAAACATCAGCACTCACTCGCAAAGCACCAAGATCTGGATATTTCATTGATAATTCTTTGGCTAATTGATCAGATTGATACTGACAAGTACCATCTGAGCTCAGCATGCCTTGCACTTCATTTTTCTCTTTTCCGCCTGCAAAATACTGTGTAATCAAAGTTTTTTGTTCCGTAGGAGGAATTTTATCACCTGGATAAAAATCTACTATCGCTTGTGTATATTTTCTAATATATTCTGGGTTTTCAAGAATAATATCAACATCTTCCTTTAAGCTATCTATTCGCTCTTTGCTTAGTCCAAACGCAGATGTTGCTTCTACTTTTTCCGCTTCTAACCTTTCGAATTCAGAAACATGATCTTGGGCAAATGCTTCCAAACTTGCAGCAAATGTTGATGGTGTATATCTAACTGGTATCTCTGTTTCTTTTTCTGTCGCATCCATTAAGTTTGAAAGACGAAACCATAAATCTCCTTCACAGTCTACTTTGTTTACAACATTTTTAGCAATAACTCTTTCAACTATTTTTGAAGCATTTTGTGAATTTTCAACTAAAATTGACATGACATCTTCAATTTTACTCTGCTGCGTTTGCGTCAACCTATGATCCGTTGTCCACAAAGAATCTATTGAATTTACGAATTTTCTAACTAACCTGTTTAGCTCAGGCTTTTCTTTCAATTCTCCATTGGGACATGCTACATATAACCTTTCTGTTGAGCTCATATAAATAATCTCTGTTTTTCTAACAAAGATGTCAATTATACCAAAAAACAGGATAAAATAAAACTATAAGACTATTTTAACTTGGTGTTTCTCTATATAATAAAACTAATGAACCATTCTTCTTATCCCAAAATCGGCCTGGCGCTTGGTAGTGGAGGAGCAAAGGGGCTTGCCCATATCGGTGTTATCAAAATGTTGGAAAAAAATAAAATTCCTATCGACTACATCGCTGGCTCAAGTATTGGAGCGGTTATTGGCGCTCATTATGCAACATTTAAAGATATAAAAAAACTCGAAGATTTGGTAGTCAGTCTTACTCTACGAAAAGGATTTCAATTATTTGATCCAACGATTCGAGGTGGATTTATTAAAGGGAAAAAATTTGAATTTTTTCTCAAAGAAATTCTTGAAAGAGCCGATTTTAAAAATCTGCGAATTCCTTTTGCTGCCGTTGCGACTGATTTTCATACCGCAAAGCCTGTGATTTTTACTAATGGTGACTTGGTAAAAGCAATACACGCAAGCATATCTGTACCAACAATTTTTCAACCAGTATTTTATAAAGATAAACATCTTGCTGATGGAGGATTATCAAATTCAGTACCTGTTGATATTGTTCGAAAAATGGGCGCTGATATCGTGCTTGCTGTCAATTTAGATACAGTCTCTATTGAAAACGGAAAATTGTTAGCTCTTACCAAGCTCCCGATGCATTCTATTAATATTCTTCGTCATAACCTTGCTATTCAATCAACAAAAACAGCGGATGTTATTATTGCCCCTAAAGGAATCTACCAAATAGGACTAATCGGTTGGAATTATTTTTTTGATACTGAAAAAACCAAACAAGTTATTCATGCTGGAGAAAAAGCAACCGAAGAAGTAATTCCGGAAATAGAAAATTTGATTAAAGAAATAAATAAAGCAAAGCAAAGCCGATGGAAAAACTTTTTCTCTTTCTTTAAAAAGTTTACTCCATAAATCTTGTAGCAATTCTTTTGCTATTTATCAAAATAATCTGGCCATTTTCGTGAAGTATGGAGTATTGCCAAAATCCGAATATTTTTTGTAAGGGAATAGACTACAATATATGGTAAATTTGGTATAACAAGTTCCCTCGTCCGTTCCACACGACCTTCACGGCCTAAAAAGGGATATGCTTTCAATTTTTCAACTGATTGACGAATTTTATTAAAAATTTCTAATCCAGTTTTTGGGTTGTCTTCCGTAAGATAATCTGTGAGAGCTTCTAAATCATGCTCTGCAGCGACTAACCAGAGGATTATCATAGCGCAATTTTTGCTTTCAAACGTTTCTCATATTTTTTCATTATTTTATTATGAGCAACAAACTTAGCTTTTGAATTTTCAGATTCAATAAGACGTTGTTCAATCAACTCCGTTTGCCATTGCTGAATATCTAAATATTGCTTAATAGCTTCATTAAACACCCAGTTTCGCGATCTTCCTATACCAGATGCGATACGATCTAATTCTTCCAATAAAGCATGTGGAACACGAGCATGTAAGCTTTCCGATTGTTTCTTTGCTATTGTAGTCATATGTAGTCAACCAAAATTAGATTATCATAGTAAATTGATAAATACAAGTACAATTTAATCTACAATGGGCAATTGCCAAAGATAAATCTCCTCTTGCATAACAAAAAAAAATCCCTACAATAATATGTATGGCCCAAAAATTTTCCAGACCAAAAAAGGAGAAAAAGAAACCAAAGAAGGACAAAAAGAAATAGTTTTGAAACAGATTCGATTTACCAAAGAAGGCTACGAAAAGCTAAAAAGCGAATACGAAACACTTCTTAAACAGCGTCCCTTTGTTATTGAAGATCTCAAAAAAGCACGAGAGATGGGGGATCTTAGTGAAAATGGTTATTACAAAGCATCTCGCGCGAAACTATCTTTTATAGATAGTAGACTCCAAAGAATTGCTTACGATCTCAAACATGCAACGATCATTACAGTTACTCAAAATGGCAAAGTTGCTATTGGTTGTCATGTCTCATTGCTATTTGAGGATAAAACAGTAACATTTCAGATCGTTGGCGATTTAGAAGCCAATCCAAGTGAAGGAAAAATTTCTTTATTATCCCCATTGGGAAAAGCTCTGGTAAATAAAAAAGTAGGAGAAGAAGCAATGATTGAAACACCTACAGGAAAAAGAGTGTATAAAATCGCTACTATTGATTAATCTACTAACATTTATTTGAAAACCTTCTCTCCTATTTTACTGTGTGGGCTTTTTTAATATCCTCGTGCATCTTTTTTGTAAACTGTTCTGTTGCTTGCTTTATTTTTGATTCAACATCGGTAACTTTTTGTGTGAGAAGCTCCCAGATTTTTTGCTGATCATCTGTCACAACAAATGACAAAAATGTCTTTTTATCATCTTCTGAAAGTTCAGGCAAGATCGCCGCGATAATAGTGTGATGCAAATTGGTATCAATAATTATCACCAAATCTTCCTTTTCGTGAGGCTCCAAATCAAGATCTTCCAACGCTAAATGAAGCGAATCAATCTCAATCAAATGATGGTAAAAATGACGTTTCATAAATTTATTGTATTGTAATTGGACCTAATGCGACAGTATCATCTGGATCATCAACAAAAAAGTACAGCACAGGGCCTCTTGCCGCGCCATCTTGTCGTTCTAAATAGCTCATCACTTCAGGAGATCCACCAAGATGTTTTCCTGTCCAAGGAGACGGACCTGCATCTGCAATATCAGCAACAAGAGCTTTACCGTTTTCAGGATTAACTACTAGCATTTTTCGATATTTAAAAAAATCCGAATATTCTTTCGTATGCTCATTATAGCCTGATGCAAGAAATGTCTGAACAGCAATATAATATTTTTCGCGCATTATATCTTTTTCTGTCATTTCTTGTTGTGAATTTGCAAAATATCCCCACGCTCCACGACCTGGAGCCATACCTGATGAGTAATATTTTTCTGCATCATCATTGGGTGAGAAATGCGTTGCCATTGTATCACCGGGATATCGCATTAAATGTTGCTCCGCACCAATAAGTCCGTAGGTTCTATCCAAACGTTTTCCTTGCAACAGAGGACTAACAGGAATGCCAAAATAGCGAGTAAGCGTTTTGCTAACGACTTTTTCTTGACCATCTGTTAACAGCTGCACATTCTCGGGTAAACTATATGATAAATCTATAATCAACCGCACTTGGGGATCAAGTGTTGTTTGAGGAGTTGGAGAGATTTGTTTTGGAGGAACCTGTTGAGCGGCAAAAGCAGTCGTAACAGGAGTAACAAGCATCAATAGACTGCCAGCAGAACCTACCATCAACTGTTTTGTTCGATGCTCCAACCACAAAAATGCTTCCTTATGCCTTTCTACTAAATTCTTTTGCAGTTCTTTCTGTTCATCAAGCCATTTATTCTTCAAATGCTCATAGTGAGGTTTGTATTGTTTTTGTGACATATCTTAACTATACCTTAGATGAAATTTTTTTCAAATGAGTCAGAATAAACTGTGCCATAACGGTTAACCATAAGACAGAGAGAAAAAAAGTAAACCAGGTAAGATGCAATTGTTTTATAAATGCGGAAAGTACAGTAAGAATAAGATAATGAATAAAATAAATTTGATAAGAAAATAAACTAAAAAAGTTAAAAATATATACAATCATTTTATTCTGCATTATAGGTCGTACAAAAGGAGTCAATGCAGTCAGAACTGATATGCCAAAAGAAAGATAAAAAAGATTAGGTGGATATTTATTATTTATTAAGATAATACTATGATGAAGCGACGTTTGAAGAAAATAAGTAAAAATAAAGATTAGCAAACTAAGACACAAAAAAGCAAACAAAACTTTTTTCTTTTGTTCAAATTTTATAAAAAATACCGTGATATATAACATCACAGACCAAGGAAGCCACATAATCCATTTATAAGAAATCGTCGGTGAATAGAACAACAAAACACATGTGCTTGCGAAAGATAAAATAAAAAAAGTCCAAAAAAGCAGAGAAGATTTTTGTATATACCTGGTAAAAAGTGGCATCAGAACAGCGAGATATAAAAATAATAATACTAACCAATTAATATCAACTCCACCAATCAAAAAAATACTTTGTAAAATATAATTAATTGTTAGAACTTTTGGTGTGAGAAATAAAAGACACACAAGATAAAAAAACAAAAAAATATAATAGGGGATAAGCAAACGAAGAAAACGTTTTTTGAGATAAGAAAATAGTTTGAGTGGTCCATTCGAACTCTTTTGTAAAACTAAATATGTGGAACAAAAAAGAAAAATTGGCACTGCGAAATGACTCCAGTTCCAAAGTGTTGACGCGGTTGTATCGTGTGGAAAAAAAACAGTGGTATGAGTAAGGATCATAACTAAAATAGCAAATCCTCGGAGAAAATCAATCAATTGATTTCTTTGTATCATTAACATTATCATAACAAAAATCGTCCTAGACAAAAACCAGTTATTTGGTTATACTTATTAAAGAACCACTATGCAAGCATTACAACTTCTTAAAGACGAATTAAAGAATGCACGCGAAACTTTTGAAGGAACTGCTGCTGATATCACCGACGAACAACTTAGTAAAGATCCAGGAGGAAAAGCATTACCACTTGGTGCCTCGTATGCACATCTTATTTTTTCAGAAGATGTAATCATACACAGTATGTTACAACAAAAGACTCCTCTCTCTGCCGTTATCTGGAAAGACAAAACTGGTGCAAGTGAACCAATGCCTCCAATGGATGAGAATTGGTCTGCTGCACATGAATCATGGGCCAAAAAAGTAACACTCAATCTTCCTAAATTTCGTGAATATGCAAAAGCTGTCTATGCTGCAACTGATGAATTTATAAACTCACTGAAAGATGAGGATTTAGATAAAGAAGTGGATCTTGGCACTTGGGGCAAAAAAACAGTTGCCGAAATGCTCTATGCATTTATTATTGGTCATACAAATAGCCTTGCAGGCGAATTATCAGTATTAAAAGGTATTCAGGGATTTACAGGATACCCATTTTAAAAAACTTCAATGAAAGCAGCACAGGTAACAAACTATAACGAAAAAATCGAAGTAAACAATATTGAACAACCTAAAATTGTGGAAGGAAAAGTACTTGTAGAAATCCACGCAGCAGGTATCAATCCTTTTGATTGGAAAGTCCGTGCAGGATATATGAAAGATTTTATGCCGGTACAGCTACCACTAACACTTGGAGGAGATTTTTCAGGAACAATAACAGCAGTCGGAGACGACGTTACTGATTTTCATATTGGTGACGAAGTGTATGGTCAAGCAAATGCAGTTGGAGGAGGGTCAGGTTCTTTTGCAGAATTTGCTCTTGCGAGTGCAAAAAATATCGCAGCAAAACCAAAAAATATAGACTTTCTGCAAGCAGGAGCAATTCCTTTGACAGGTGTAAGCGCATTACAAGCATTAACTGAACATATTAATCTTCAAAAAGATCAAAAAATTCTTATTCATGGCGGCGCCGGCGGCATTGGGAGCATTGCAATCCAAATTGCCAAACATATCGGTGCATATGTTGCAACGACAGTAAGTACCAATGATAAAGAATATGCACAAAAGCTTGGAGCAGACGAAGTAATCGATTACCAAAATCAAAAATTTGAAGATGTGGTAAAAGATTATGATGCGGTCTATGATACTGTTGGAACAGAGACCTATAAACGTTCTTTTAGCGTTTTGAAAAATAGTGGCATTATTGTCTCAATGATCGAACAGCCAAATGAAGAACTCATGAAACAGTTTGGAGTTACAGCTCTTGTCCAACTAACAAAAGTGACGACCCAACATCTTACCAAACTCACAGAACTTTTGGATAATCATGTCGTGACCATTCATATCGAGAAAACATTTTCTTTAGATGAAGCTGAAGAAGCATTAACATATGTACAACAGACACCTCCACAAGGTAAAGTCGTACTTGTAATCAAAAAATAATGCGTAATAATTGTTTGTGGTAATAATCGCTTAGAAGAGGTATACTATCTCTTATAAGTTATTTTAAGGAGGTGATAAGTAATGACTAAAAAATTATTTGTTGGGGGTATTTCTTGGGATACTACAGATGCATCCCTTAATCAATTCTTCGCGCAAGTAGGTACTGTTGTGTCTGCAAATATTATTACAGATAAATATACAGGTAAGTCAAAAGGCTTTGGTTTTGTTGAAATGTCTACAGAAGAGGAAGCTGAAAAGGCTAAACAAGAATTGAACGGACAAAGTCTTGATGGAAGAACAATTGCGGTAAGCGAAGCGCTTCCACAACAACCAAGAAGAAATAACTATTCACAAGGAGGATTTAGACGAGATGATAGACAGGGAAATGATCGTCGAGGAAGAGATAACCGAAGAGGCGGACAATATTAAAGATTACTCGACGAATGTCAGAGCAAAACCTTTTTTACCAGCTCTTCCTGTTCTTCCAATTCTGTGAACATAATCATCATAAGATTCTGGCGCATCGTAATTAATAACATGGGTCACATTTTTGATATCAAGGCCCCGTGATGCGACATCAGTTGCGAGCAAAATTTTTATTTCGTCTCGTTTGAACTGATCAAGTATTCTTTGTCTTTGTCCTTGAGATTTGTTACCATGTATTGCTCCTGCTTTAAATCCTTTAATAAGGAGTGCGTTTGTTAATTTTTCAATACCCCATTTTGTCCGGCCAAAAATAAGAACCTTATCAAATCCATCACTAATTAACAACTCGTGAAGTTTTTCGAGCTTTTGATTTTGACCATTAACCCGCACAATATCTTGATCGACATTTTCAGAGGTTGGTTGTTGTTTTACTGAAATAGTTACGGGATCAGTTACGAAACTCGTCAGAATTTCATTTACCTTACCAGAAACTGTAGCTGAAAAAAATAATGATTGTCTTTTTTTAGGAAGTAATGAAATAAAATATTTCACATCCTGAATAAATCCAATATCAACCATTCTATCTACCTCGTCAAGAACAATATTACGAAAAAACAGTAAGTTTAATTTTCGACGCTCTATTAAATCCTTCAATCTTCCCGGTGTTCCTATAACAAAATGTGGATTATGATAAAGTCTTTTTTCTTGACGTTGCATATTTGCACCACCAATACACAAAGCAGCATCCAAATCCATTCCTCGTGTAAAAACACGCAACTCTTCAATTATTTGCATTGCTAATTCACGAGTTGGAGTAACAATAAGCGCACGTTCACTTTTATCAAGCAAAGCTTTGTTAATAAGAGGAATAAGAAAAGCCGCAGTTTTTCCTGTACCTGTATTCGCAATACCGATCACATCCCGACCTTGTAAAAGAGGTGGAATAGTTTTTTCTTGTATAGGAGTAGGAGCAACATAACCTTTATCAACAATATTACGTTTTAATTTCTCAGCAATTTGAAAATCGGCAAATGAAAGCGTTGTTATTGATTCTTCACTAGCTGTTGAGACAGTCGCTTTTTTGACAAAAAGATTACTATCAAGTTTTTTGATATGTTTTTGACGCCTTGCTCCAAAAGCATGCGAAGTGTTCTTATTATTTTTAAAAGACTGATATTTGCGTTGATTTTTATACATAGAGTTAAATACACTCGTATTTCTGCTTAAATGAGGATGTTTTATGAATGAGGCAAAAGATACAATTTTTAAAATAACAAGTAGCGTATCTTTATCTTTTCAAACAAAACGATTTCAACCATAAGCAGAAGTACCAACGTACTCTGCATCACTAGTATAACATAAAATTATCCTATAGTCAATGCTCCTCAAGGACTTTCTTCTTTTTTTCAGCACGTTCTTGATCTATCTTAGCTTTTTCTTCTCGAAGTTGAAGACGTTTTGCCGTTTGCTTATCCTTTTCTGCCTGGCAATCCTCATTAGAACAACGATAAATAGTATTTACTTGTGAAAAACGTGATCCTTCTGGTTTAATAACCTCTTCGCTGACAAAAATCAGAGGAGAGCCACATTGAGAACAGATAGGTGATATTTTTTTATTCAATATAGTTTGATTATACCATATTTGTGGTATTATTTCTTCACTTTTCTAATATTGCAATTAATAATTTAAGATGTTAGACTAATCGAAAATGAATATAAGGAAATTTGTTGCCATTAGTACTAGCACTCTTGGTTTATTCTTACTTACTGCATCTCCAGCTTTTGCCCATGTTATTGTTCATCCTAGTCAAGTAGGTATTGCTGCTTTTCAAGAGTTTAGCATGTCCGTCCCTACAGAGAAAGACAATCCAACAGTTGCGATCAAATTGCTTATTCCAGATGGACTAAAGATGGTTACACCAAATGTCAAACCTGGCTGGACAATTAATGTTGTCAAACAAGGATCTGGTGATGACGCAAAAGTAACCGAGATTGACTGGACTGATGGATCTATCCCTTCTGATCAGCGGGATGATTTTCTTTTTCAAGCGCAAGTACCCGCAAAAGAAACCACTTTAAAATGGAAAGCTTATCAAACATATGCTGATGGATCTGTTGTCGCGTGGGATCATGACCCAAAACTTTCAAAAGGTCCTGACGATGATTCCGCACCTCCACCATACTCAATGACAAAGGTTGTTAATGACCTGACAGGTTCTACCCAACAAAACCAAACAACTATGACGCAAAGAGCAGGAAAAAATCAAGTTTTTATTGAGCTTGGTGTTGTAGGCTTTGCTCTATCAGTAGTCGCACTCAGCATGCAACTTATGACAAAAAAGAAGTCCTCATGACTTTACGAGTTAAATTACTCAAAAGCTTTTTTTCTAAATCCATTGGCCTTTTAGGAGCAAAAAAAGCATATCCTGTCTACTTTACAACGCGATTTGGTATTCATACATTTTTTCTTAAATTTCCAATTGATGTTCTTGTTCTTGATAAAAACTATATTGTTGTAAAACTCTGTGAAGGATTATTGCCAAATAGGATTTTTTTCTGGTCACCGCGTTTTGATACTATTATTGAATTGCCTTCTGGAGAAATACGAAAAAGGAAAATAAAATGTGGAGAAAAAATCGTGATTAAAGCTCCTATATTTTTGGCAGAAAGCCATCAATGGTAATCATAAGAGAAAGCAGCGTTAAAACTAAAAGAGACATCCCAAACATCTTTCTTGCCCAGCGTTTGTTATCTGTTTTCTTAAACCCATTTACTCCAAACCAAAACCACGTAGTACTCAATCCTAACGCAACAATCAAATAAAGAAAGCTTGTATAACCAAAAAATGTTAATGAAATTGCCGTCAACAGAAAAGCAAGTATATACGCTACTATGTGCTTTTTTGTCGTCAAAATTCCTTTTTTTATAGGCAAAACAGGAATTGACGCGGCAGCATAATCATCTGCTCTAAAAATTGCAATTGCGTAAAAATGCGGCATTTGCCAAAAAACGAGAAGCAAAAAAAGGAGCAACGCTCCAATATCGAATTGATTGATTACTGCACAATAGCCAACAACCGGCGGAACAGCACCTGAAACACTTCCAACAATTGTTCCATAAATTGATCGGCGCTTCCAAATACTGTACATAACAACATAAAAAAAGAATCCGATAAATGCGACAAATGCTGTAAGAAAATTTGTATAGAAAACTAACAAAAAGAAACCCAAGAATCCAAGAAAACTTCCATACACAATGGCGTTACGGACAGGAATTATTTTTTTAACCAATGCTCTATTTTTGGTCCTTTGCATTTTTTCATCAATTGTTCGATCAATATAATTATTTAAGACACATGCAGATGCAATAACAAATGATATCCCAAGAAGCGTTATCAGTAATAAGAAAAAATTGGGATGACCTTTTGCTGCAAGAAAAAATCCTGCAATAACTGTTATTGCATTACCATAGATAATTCCTGGTTTGGTGAGCAGATAATATGATTTAATTATGTTTGTCTTTTCCATAATACTTTATTGCTCAGCTCTGAGTAGGTAGTTGCAATAAATACTCCTATTAAAATAAGTAAACCTCCGATGATCAGATGAAAGGTGACTCGTTCATGCAACAGAGGAATTGTTGCTGTCGCTGCAATAAAAGGCGCTATATATTGAAAAAGTGAGGCAGTAAATGCATTTGTTTTTTTTACACCAATTTGCAGAAAAAGATATTGTATAAGAGAGCCAGCTCCTACCACCAAAAATCCTATTATACCGACAGAGGGAAGTGGTTTTAGCATAATAGCTTTCATCGTAATGCCACTAAGAAGAGCTACCAAAATAAAAAGCGTTGTAAAAATAAATGTCCAAAACGTAGTTTGCAGTGGAAGATGATTTTTGTTATGCAATACTTTTCTCGAATGAAAAATATAATAAGAATATCCCAACATTGCAATACAAATAAGCATATTTCCAAGTGGTTGACCAAATGCATTTTGTTGATAATGAGAAAATGATTGACTGACTAAAAAGAGAAGACCGATAAAAGCAATAAAAAGTCCGATGAGTTTTTGTCTCGTTAACGATTCATCTAAGAAAAAATGTCCTCCGAGTCCAACCAAAATTGGCGTAAGTGAATAAATAAGTGTGCCCATTATAACTGTAGTATAAGCAATACCAAATGTAAAAAAGATAACATTAATAGAAAGAAGGAATCCCAATAAAGCAAATTCTTTGTAATCATGCACGACAAGTTTTCGTTTTTGAGAAAATAGAAAAATAAAAAAGAGTAAGATGCTTGAAACAAAAAATCGTAAGAAAACAAAAAGAAGCGGACCAGTAAAAGGAGCACTTATTTTTGTACCAATTGGAACCACAGTATTGCCAAAAATTTGCCCTATAAATAAAGATAATAAACCTAACAGCATTTATTTATTATAGCAAGTTAGATAGCTTATTTGTGTATACCTTCTTCCTCAAGGAGATAATTGCTCATGTCAGAAGAATTCATATTATAATTAAGATTATGCATAATTACCAAAGAACCTATTACTATGATGAGAATAATCGAAATGAAGCAAATAAAAACAATCAAATTCCAACGCGGTTTTGACTCTTGCCCCATGTGAAGGAAAAAGAGTAATTGGACAAGCAATTGCAGCATAGCAAATCCGAGAAGAGCGGCAACTAAAACTTCCCCTCGTAGTAAATGGTTAACTACCAAAAAATAAGGAATAATCGTTAGAATAATTGATAGTATGAATCCTATTACGTAAGATCTAAATGTTCTATTCATAGTTTTAAAATTGGTTCATTATTTCTGATTCAAAATTATAATGATCCTATTAAATACACAACTGTAAATATGAAAATCCAAACAATATCTAAAAAATGCCAAAACAAACTCAAAAGTGTCAATTTTCTCGCAACACTTGCTGTAAGACCACGAGACCAGGTAAGTATCATACAAAATCCCATCCACAATAAACCAACTGTAATATGTAATCCATGCGTGCCAACAAGTGTAAAGAAAGAAGAAAGAAACGCACTTCTTTGCCAACTATTACCTTCATGAACAAGCTTGCTGAATTCACTTAGTTCTAATCCAAGGAAAGAAAGTCCTAACAAAAATGTTATTCCAAAAAGAACAAGTACTTGGTTTTTCTTTTTTTTATGGACGCAAAGCATCCCAAGTCCGGCGGTA
>Ga0137403_10000224_pt1 | contig 71462 bp, 60 predicted proteins | sample CZOMad2_1_16fung_FD_122057 | JGI IMG/M metagenome (GOLD analysis project Ga0137403, IMG submission 122057) | Vadose zone soil fungal communities from Angelo Coast Range Reserve, California, USA - CZOMad2_1_16fungal (Hybrid Assembly) | ecosystem: Environmental > Terrestrial > Soil > Vadose zone...
ATTCTTCCGGGCTCTTGATGAATTGATCGGAATCGAAATTGATGACACCGTCGCGGTCGAGAATAATGAGTTTCATAGTCATTCAGCCATTAGGCTTAGATCAGCAACCTGATTCATATACGCGCGCGCATGTTGGAGCAGAGTGATTCTATTATCACGAATCTCCGGTTCATCAACATTGACCATCACTTTATCGAAAAAAGCTTTGGTTGGCTGGCTCAACGGAGCGAGCGCAGAAAGTGCCTCGGCAAAGCGTTTTTCTTCACGCAATTTTAGAGACTTATCGCCAGCGGCAAGCAGAGATGAAAATAAGGATCGCTCCTCGTCTTGTCGAAAAAGAGCGGCATTAGGAGCTTCCGGCAAATCCTCTGGAGACATTCTAAATGGAACCTCAAAGCCGGATTTTTTGAGAATATTCGTGATGCGCTTGTTCGCCTCGGCCAAGTATTGGCCTTCCGGGCTAGCAATAAATACCGAGGCAGCCTCAACGATTGAGAGCAATTGACCCAATGGCGAAGCAGCGCCAAATGGTAAGAGTACAGACCTTACCGCCCGTGCCGGAAAGCCACGCTCTTCGAAGTAACCGGATGCCCTATGCAGAATAAAATCAAGTGGCTCTACCCAATTTCCTCGAACATTTCCGGGCATTGCTTCCTGCGTAATGTCAATCAACCTCCGCACACCAATCGGCAAATCGCGCTCAATCAATATACGGACTACCCCCAGTGCATGACGGCGCAACGCGAACGGATCTTTGTCTCCGGTTGGCATCTGCCCGATACCGAACATGCCGACCAATGTTTCCAGTTTGTCGGCCAATGCCACGCAAATGCCCACCATATTGCGCGGCAAAATGTCACCCGCGAAGCGCGGCTTGTAATGATCTTCGATGGCGAATGCGATTTCGTCGCTCAGCCCATCGTGCTGCGCGTAATAGCGCCCCATAATGCCTTGCAGCTCAGGAAATTCTCCGACCATATCGGTCAGCAGGTCGGCCTTGGCCAGCCGGGCGGTTTCGCCTGCTAATGTGGCCAAGGTTTCCCCGCCCAACTGTTCGCCAATGGCTTTGGCAATCGCACTGACCCGCTGCATGCGCGCACCTTGCGTACCGAGCTTGTTGTGGTACATCACCTTGTCCAAACTTTTCACATGTGAACCTAGCGTCTTTCTCCTGTCTTGATCGAAGAAGAATTTTGCATCTGCCAGACGCGGCCGCACCACGCGCTCATTACCGCCAACAATGGATGCGGGTTCGGCAGTTTCGACATTGGAAACCACCAGGAACCGGTTACGCAACACACCATTCAGGGTGCATGGGAAATATTTCTGGTTGGTCTGCATCGTCAAAATCAAACACTCTTGCGGCACACTCAAAAATTCATGGTCAAAATGGCATTCGTAAACTTTCGGCCATTCAACCAGCGCAGTTACTTCGTCCAGCAACGCATCCGGGCGGATGATCTCGTCGCTTTCTTTGCTTACTTTGAACAATTCCAATTGCTTCACTATGGACGCCCGCCGCTCGGCAAAATTGGCGATGACTTTACCTTCGTTCAATAATTGTTCGGCATAAGAATCCGCCTCTCTTATACGAACCATCCCCGACGACATGAAGCGGTGACCCTGTGTGGTGTTCCTCGCCTCCAGACCCAAAACTTTCACTGGCACAACATCCGTGCCATGCAGCGCGACCAGCCCGTGTGCAGGACGCACAAACCGCACGCTGCTCCAGCCGTCGGCGAGTTGATAGGTCATCACCTTGGCGATGGGCAGCTTGGCAATCGCCACATCAATCGCCATCTGCAATCCTTCAGCAAGCGTTACCCCTTTCACTACGTTATCAAAGAACAACGTTTCCGTCTTGCCATCCATTGCACGCTTGAGTTGCGGGACAACCGAAACATCCGCGCCGAAACTGGCGAGCTTCTTGAGTAAAGCGGGGGTGGCTTGTCCATTCGCATCCAGACCCACCGCCACCGGCATCAGCTTTTGCGATACCGATTTGTCGGCGGCCTGCTCTGTAACATCCGTGACGTGCACTGCGAGACGGCGCGGTGTGGCATAAGCCGTCATAACGGCAGCACTGCTTGCCAAATCCTGATCTTTGAGACTGGCAAACAATACAGCAGCAAAATTCTCGCCAAGTTCTTTCAGCGACTTCGGTGGCAATTCTTCAACCAGCAGTTCGACGAGCAAATTCTTCACGCTCATGCCTGCACCGCCTTCTCTTCCATTTTTGCCAACACTTCTGCTGCCCAATCGCGCGGCGCCATCGGGAACCCGACTCTGGCACGGCTTTCCAGATAACTTTGCGCCACGCTGCGCGCCAGATTACGGATGCGGCCAATATAAGCGGCGCGCTCGGTGACTGAAATCGCACCGCGAGCATCCAGCAAATTAAAGGTGTGCGCAGCTTTCAGGATTTGCTCATAGGCCGGCAGCACCAGTTGTTGTTGCATTAAATACTGCGCCTGTTTTTCGTGGCTGCCGAACGTGCCAAGCAGGAACTCCACATCGCTGTGTTCGAAGTTGTAAGCAGATTGCTCAATTTCATTCTGGTGAAACACATCGCGGTAGGTGACGCCCGATGTCCAAGTCAAATTGAAAACATTTTCCACGCCTTGCAGATACATCGCCAAACGCTCCAGACCGTAAGTGATTTCGCCGGTAATCGGTTTACAGTCGATGCCGCCAACCTGCTGAAAATAGGTAAACTGCGTTACCTCCATCCCGTTCAGCCACACCTCCCAACCCAAGCCCCACGCACCCAGCGTAGGATTTTCCCAATCATCTTCGACGAAACGCACATCATTTTTTTTCAGATCAAAGCCGAGCTCCTGCAACGAGCCGAGATACAGCTCGAGGATATTGGCCGGGGCAGGTTTTAACACCACCTGGAATTGGTAGTAGTGCTGTAAGCGGTTGGGATTTTCGCCATAACGGCCATCTTTAGGGCGGCGTGAAGGCTGCACATAGGCAGCTTTCCAAGGCTCCGGGCCCAGTGCACGCAAGAACGTGGCGGTGTGTGAAGTGCCTGCACCCACTTCCATATCATATGGTTGCAGCAGGGCTGCGCCTTGCTTGTCCCAATAATTTTGCAACGTCAGGATAATTTGCTGAAAGGTGAGCATTGAATTATTTTCAGGCGATGACGAATGCGCACATTTTACTGGTTTTCAAGAGTTGCCGTTAGCCTGATGAGTGCCAGCTTTTCAGTCCGCGACAAATTTTTAATCTCCATCTCGCGCTTCAATGCGGCAGACTTATCGCTGCAATCCTGCATAAACACCAGCTCCACCGGCCTGCGCGCCCGAGTGTATTTGGCCGCCGTGCCAGCGGTGTGCGCGGCAATGCGCTTGTCCAGATTATTGGTCACGCCGCAGTACAGCGTATCATCCGCGCAGCGCAACAAGTAACAGACCCAGTTCATCTCTCTCACAGGGGAAAGGAAATACGTTGGCGGCGCGCCCAGACGTAAATCAGCATCAACACCAGCAGCGACATGACAAGCACATTACCCCAGCGCGCATAAGGGGTGCTGCCGACATAACCCTGCGCCATGCCGAGCAACACGCCCTCTTGATGTTGCGGCAGTTGTTGCAACACTTCACCGTTGACGCCAATGATGGCAGTGACACCGGTATTAGTGGCACGCAACATCATGCGGCCACTTTCCAGCGCACGCATTTGCGACATCTGGTTGTGCTGCGCGGCGGCAAAGGAATGGCCGTACCATGCATCGTTGGTGACGTTCACCAATATGGTTGCCTGCGGCAGGGCACGGATGATCTCTTCACCGAATACGTCTTCGTAACAGATGTTCACCGCGATGCGCTGCCCGGCGACTTCAAGCGGAATTTGCCGTGCATCGCCGCGCGCCAGATCGCCCATCGGAATATTGAGTATTTCATTGATGAACCAGCCAAGCAACGGACGCAATGGAATGAATTCGCCAAATACCACCAGATGATGTTTACGGTAGTGCTGCTCGTCCGCGCTGCCCAGCGTAAACACGCTGTTGTAGTAGCCGCCATCAACATGCTCGAAAGAACCGACCAGCACGTCGCCGCCATTTTTTCTGGCGTGATTACGCAGCTGCTCAGCCAGATTTTGCGGCAATTCGTTACGCAGTAAAGGCAGCGCAGTTTCAGGTAACACAGTCAAGCGCGCGTCACTCTCCAGCACCATGCGCCGGTATGTTTCCAATGTTCCGACCAGCGCATCTTCATTGAACTTGAGGTCTTGCGCAATGTTGCCTTGCAGCAAAGCGACGCTGAACGGTTCACCGTGCGGCTGCGTCCACGCGACAGTGCGCAGCAATGCGCCGCCTGACCACAACACCACCAGAATCAACGGTGCCACGCGGACACTTCGAAAAGCTTTTAGGTTTTGCGAGCCATACGCCAGCAACCCCGCGCTGATTGCCGCCGCCAGCGATACGCCGTACGCACCGAGCAACGGCGCATAACCTGCCAACGGGCTGTTGCTGTGTGCATAGCCGAGCGTCAACCACGGAAAGCCGCTGAAAATCGTGCCGCGCAGCCATTCGGTCAACACCCATAATGCCGGCATCACCAATATCGCGCGCATCCATCCTGCTGCGGCAAAATGCGCTTGCGCATAGCCGACCAGCGCCGTAAAAAGAGCCAGGAACGCGGCAAACAATAACGTGGCAAGCAGCGCCAGCCATAATGCCATGCCGCCATAATCGTGCAGCGCAACATAAATCCAGGCCACGCCCGCAGCGAATAAGCCCAGACCAAAAGCAAAGCCCAGACGTGCCGCTACACCGGGCGTGGCGGCACGCATCCACAACGTAAATAAAACCGCGAGCGCCAACACCGGCAAAAGGAAAATGCCGAACGGCGCAAAGCCGAACACGCAGATTGCGCCCGCCAAAAAGGCCAAACCGTATTTTTTATGCTCCATCAGCGTGCCATGCACGCCATCCATATTTCGCAACATGCCCGAAGCATAACCGATTCAACGCGGCTACGACCAATCGCCCTGAGATATGGGCAGACAGCCGGGTGCGGTATCATGGTGTCGTACTTTTTATTTCTCGCAGGGTTCCGCTTTGTGCTTAAATCGCGCTTATGGAAAAAATTCGTCTTTCTAAACGCATGTCCGAGCTTGGTCTTTGCTCACGCCGTGAGGCGGATGGTTACATCGAAAAAGGTTGGGTAGAAGTCGATGGGGAGCCGGTCAACGAGCTGGGCAGCAAGGTCTATCCCACCCAGCAAGTGACCTTGCGCACCGCCGCACAGAACACCCAACAGCAGCGTGTGACCATCCTGCTTAACAAACCGGTTGGCTACGTGTCGGGACAAGCCGAGCACAACTACAAACCGGCAATCACCCTGCTCGATCAATCCACACGCTGGACAGAAGATCAATCGCCGCTGCGTTTTCATCGCAGCCAGTTTCTCGGCCTTGCGCCGGCAGGCCGCCTGGATATTGACTCACAAGGCTTATTGGTACTCACACAGGATGGCCGCATCGCCAAACAACTGGTCGGCGAAGATTCCAAAGTGGACAAGGAATATCTGGTGCGCGTACAGGGAAAACTGGAAGACAGCGGGTTGGCTCTGCTCAATCAGGGACTCAAACTGGACGGAGAATATCTGAAGCAGGCCAAAGTGATCTGGCAGAATGAAGATCAGTTACGTTTTGTATTACGTGAGGGGAAAAAGCGCCAAATCCGCCGCATGTGTGAGCTGGTCGGGTTAAAAGTCACTGCTCTGAAACGTATCCGTATCGGCAGGGTGAAGCTGGGTGATTTGCCAGCCGGTCAGTGGCGATATCTGGGCGAGAATGAGCAGTTTTAAAAAGGCCTCTGCACAACTATGGCACGATTAGCTAATCAGGTTTTTCGGTATTCTTCCGTTCCACCAACAACGAATACAACCTGCGGCTATCCACTCGCAGCACCGTAAAAGCAAGCCCACCGAGGCTGATATGATCGCCGTGTTTTGGCAGTTGCCCGACAACTTGCAGCACTAACCCTCCCACCGTGTCATATTCCTCGTCGCCAAACTCTGTGCCAAGCGCGGCATTAAAATCGGCGATCTCGGTGTCCGCCTTGACGCGATACGCGCCGGTGCCATCAGCAATAATGTTGTCTTCGCCATCATCAAAATCGTATTCGTCTTCGATGTCGCCAACGATTTGCTCCAGCACATCTTCGATGGTTGCCATGCCTGACACGCCGCCGTATTCATCCACCACCAGCGCAATGTGATTGCGGTTGCTGCGAAAGTCGCGCAACAATATATTCAGGCGTTTCGCCTCCGGCACAAACACGGCCGGGCGCAACATGTCGCGCACGTCGAACTTTTCTCCTGCGTAATGACGCAGCAAATCTTTCGCCAGCAAAATGCCGATGATGTTGTCTTTATCACCGTCTACGACAGGGAAGCGCGAGTGCGCAGTTTCAATCACAAATGGGATGAATTTTTCCGGCGGCTGACTGATGTCGATGACATCCATTTGCGCGCGCGGAATCATGATTTCGCGCACTTGCCGTTCTGAAACTTGCAACACACCTTCCATCATGGAAAGGGCGTCTGCATCCAGCAAATTCCGCTCATAAGCGGAATGTAACAGCGTAACAAGCTGTTCACGGTCTTCCGGTTCACGCAACAGCAGGGTGGAAAGACGTTCCAGCAGGCCAGGTTTATTACTCTCGGGGTCGTCCATTGCTAATGCCGGGTTGTTCGATAAGGATCTGCAAGGCGCAATTTTACCATTAGATCAGTTTCCAATGCCTCCATCTGTGCGGCATCGACATCATTGTCATGACTGTAGCCGTGCAAATGCAGCATGGCGTGAATAGTGAGGTGCGCATAATGCGCCAACAGGACTTTGCGTTGCGCGGCAGCTTCTTTCTTGACTACCGGCGCGCAAATCACGATATCGCAGGCAGGCGGCTTGGCATCTGCATAAACAAAAGTGAGCACATTGGTTGCGTAATCTTTGCCGCGATAATTTTTATTCAGTTCGCGCCCTTCCGCCGCGTCGACGATGCGCAACGTGACGCTGGCATCCTGTTGCAACGCACTTTTGACCCAACGGCGTAATTGCCCACGGCTCGGCAGATCATCCAGACTGTCCGTGGCATATTGCACCGCCAGGAACAGTTTGTTCGCCAAATGTTTAGCGGCTGTTTTTTTCATCACGCGCTCGTTACCAATTCGCCGCGCAAGGTGTGCCTCACCACTTGAGTGATCTTCACTTCGATAAAGTGACCGATCAGTTCCGGCAAGCCGCTAAAATTCACGACCCGATTGTTGTCAGTCCGCGCGGCCAATTCCTGGCTATCCTTTTTTGATACGCCCTCGACCAACGCACGCTGGGTGCTGCCCAACATCCCTTGCGCGATCTGCGCTTCCTGTTCCGCAATGCGCTCCTGCAAACGCTTCAGACGCAACGCTTTCACTTCGTGCGGCGTATCGTCGCGCAACTCGGCGGCCGGCGTACCGGGGCGTGGGCTATATAAAAAACTGAAACTGTTGTCGAAACCAATCTCGTCGATCAATTTCATGGTAGCGGCAAAATCCTGCTCGGTCTCGCCCGGAAAACCGACGATAAAATCCGACGTGATGCAAATATCGGGGCGTATCGCCCGCACTCTGCGAATAATTGATTTATATTCCAGCACGGTATGACCGCGCTTCATCGCCGCCAGAATGCGATCCGAGCCGGACTGCACCGGCAGATGCAAATGGTTGACCAGCTCAGGTGTCGTGGCGTACACATCAATCAACCGTTGTGTCATGTCTCTGGGATGCGAAGTGCTGTAACGCACGCGCGCTATGCCCTGCAAAGCAGCAACAGCCTGTAACAGGAAAGCAAAATCCACTGTTTCGCCGTCTTCACTTTCACCGCAGTAGGCATTTACATTTTGTCCCAGCAGGGTGACTTCCTGCACACCTTGCGCAACCAGTTCACGCACTTCACGCAGCACGTCTGCCAAGGGACGTGACACCTCTTCGCCGCGCGTATAGGGCACGACACAGAAGGTGCAGTATTTGCTGCATCCCTCCATGATCGACACAAATGCCGTGCCCGCAGTCGTTTGCGGCGTGGGCAAATGATCGAATTTTTCGATTTCCGGAAAACTGATGTCGACTTGCGGCTTTCCGGTTGCGCGCCGCGCTGCCAGCAATTGCGGCAAGCGGTGCAAGGTCTGCGGCCCGAACACTACGTCCACATAGGGCGCGCGCTGAACGATTGCCGCACCTTCCTGACTGGCCACACAGCCGCCCACGCCGATCAGCAAATCCGGATTGGCCAGTTTGAGCGGGCGCGCCCGGCCCAGGTCGGAGAACACCTTTTCCTCGGATTTCTCACGGATCGAGCAGGTGTTGAACAGAATCACATCGGCCTCTTCCGGCTTGTCGGTCTGCTCCATACCCTCACAGGCACGCAGCACATCCGCCATTTTGGCCGAGTCGTACTCGTTCATCTGGCAACCAAATGTTTTGATGTAAAGTTTTTTGCTCACGCGGATATTTTCAGGCAAGGTGGTTTCTATTGTGTATTCAAGCGCATCCCGAATTCAGGATAGCGGGCGGAAGATCGCAATAGCCGGGCGCTGGCGCCATAATGAAACTGAGTAAATAAGTCGGGTATAGATTCTAGCAAATCGCCCTTGTATACACAAAATACTGTGCTACGATTCGCCCCGAATGTTAAGGTTTGCACGTAATCCAATATCTCTCGGGAGGAGAAAAATAGCAGTTCAACGCTATCGTTGTGTTGTGTTTGTAGCTGTGAAATGACTCACCACCTGCCAGCAAGATCGGCATTCTTAATAAATAACAAAGGCCAGCCAGTGCTGGTCTTTTTATTTCACGCGATCAACACCACGCTCTTCACCTGTGCATACACTTCCATGCCTGCCGCCAGGCCAAGCTGGTCGCGCGAACGGCGCGTGATGCGTGACAGCAGCACATGCTCACCACCAATCACCAGCCGCAGGGTGACACGATCCAGCCCTTCGTCTTGAATCTCGCTGATGCGTGACAAGAGAACGTTGCTGATGCTGGAATGTTGCGGCATCACGGTCGCAATGCTCACATCGCGTGCCAGTAAACGTACCCGCACCGCACCACCGGCATCACGCTCTATCTTGCTCACCCACAAATTGCCGCCGGAAAAATCCAGTCGGGTGAGGTGATAAGTCGCATCGTGAACCGCTATGACGGCATCAATCACGGTACCGGCATCATCCAGATGAGCGGTGGGCAAATCCAGCCGCCCCAGAGTGTCACTCAATGCGCCGCTGGCGATAACGCGTCCTCTTTCCAGCAACACCAGATGATCGGCCAGCCGCGCCACTTCGTCCAGCGCGTGGCTCACATACAACACCGGAATCTCCAGCTCGGTATGCAAACGCTCCAGATAAGGCAATATCTCCTGCTTGCTGGCGCTGTCCAGCGCCGAGAGCGGCTCATCCATCAACAGCAGACGCGGGCTGGTGAGCAGTGCGCGGCCCATCGCCACGCGCTGTTTCTCGCCGCCGGACAAACTTGCCGTATCCTTGCGGCTCAACAAGGATTGCAGTCCCAACCACGCCACGACTTGCTCCGGTTGCAACTTGCGCAACCCGGGGGCGATGCGCCGCAAGCCATATTCCAGATTGTCACGCACCGACAGATGCGGGAACAAACTCGCTTCCTGAAACACGCAGCCCAATGGCCGCCGATGCGTTGGGACAAAATCATCCCCATCCTGCCAGGTTTCGCCATGCACGTGCAGAAGTCCATTTGGCGCCTTTTCCAGTCCGGCGATGCAACGCAGCAAGGTGGTCTTGCCGGAGCCGGAAGGACCGAACACGGCAGTGATGCCGCGCGCAGGCAGTTTGAGATCGACATCCAGCGCGAAGCTGGAATAGTCCAACTTGAAGCGGGCATGAATCATTTGCGTCGCCCGGTGCGGTTAAAGCTGTACAACGCCAGCAGCACCAGAAAGGCAAACACCACCATCGCGGCAGACAACCAGTGTGCCTGCCCATATTCCATCGCCTCGACGTGATCGTAAATCTGCACCGACACCACACGCGTCTGCTGCGGAATGTTGCCGCCTATCATCAACACCACGCCAAACTCGCCCACCGTGTGCGCGAAGCCCAACACTGCGGCTGTGAGGAAACCCGGTTTCGCCAGCGGCATAGCAACACTGAAGAATGTATCCAGCGCAGAAGCACGCAGCGTCGCCGCCGTTTCCAGCGTGCGTTCCGGAATACTCTCGAATGCGTTTTGCAGCGGCTGCACCACGAAAGGCAGCGAATAGATTACCGAACCGACCACCAACCCGGCGAAGGTGAAGGGCAACAAACCGATTCCCAGAGATTGCGTGAGCTGACCCAATGGACCGTTTGGCCCCATCACCACCAACAGGTAAAAACCGATCACGGTAGGCGGCAACACGATGGGCAGCGCCACCACCGCACCCACCGCACCCTTCCACCACGAGCGCGTGCGCGCCAGCCACCAAGCAACCGGCGTACCGATGAGCAGCAGAATGAGCGTGACAATTGTGGCCAACTTGCAGGTCAACCAGATGGCGGAAAGGTCGGATGCGGAGAAAATGGAATACACTGCTATTTTGTTTCGCCCGGCAACGCAAAACCATAACGCATCATGATGGCACGCGCCTCTTTGCCAAACATAAAGCGCGCGAACTCCCGCGCCAGCGGATTGTTCGCCGCACGCCGCGTGATGATAAAACCCTGTTCCAGCGGCTGGTGCAGCGTGTCGGAGATCAGCACATAGCTTCCCTGCTTTGCCAGTTCAGGACTCAGCGCCAAAGACAGTGCAATGATGCCGACCTGTGCGTTACCCGTTTGCACAAATTGCGCCGTCTGCGCCACGTTCTCGCCAAACACCAGCTTGGCTTCCACCTTGTCCCAAACACCAGCCGCCTTCAGCGCCTCCTCTGCACGCTTGCCATAAGGCGCGAGCTGCGGGTTGGTAATGGCGATCTTCTGGATAGCAGGATCAGCAAGACCGGCCAGCGACATCTGATCTGCCGTGCGCTGCGCACTCCACAACACGATGCGCCCTATCCCATAGGTTTGTGCTTCAGACACGGCAAGTCCCGCATCTTTGAGCGCGCGCGGATAAGCGATGTCGGCGGAAAAATAAAGATCGTAAGGCGCACCCTGCTCTATCTGAGTGCGAAATTTTCCGGATGAGCCATAAATGACATCGACCTGATCGGCGGGATGCGATTTATTAAACAGCACGACAACCTCATCCAGTGCAAACTTGAGATCGGCGGCGGCGGCAATGGTGATCTTGTCGCTTGCGTACGCCGTCTGCCCCGCAGAGAGCAAGGAAATGGCAATGAGCAACTTCACTGCAAATTGTTGAACTGTATGTGCCTTCATTTTCGTATCCGCGAAGTTGATTTTTGATTGGATGTCAGCTATCGACCCGTTGCGGTCAGTGGCATTTCCAAAAAACAGCCCCTCTTGACCGTATATAGTTAGGTGCCATTGGCATCAATATCAACGTGTGGCTTTCACAAAGCCTACCAAGTCAGTTAAGTTTTGCCCAATTGCATCGGGGGCAACACCGAGCTTTTCGACGGGAAGGTTAAGGCGATTAACCCAGAAAGTCGTATAACCGAACGACTTTGCCCCAGCCGCATCCCATCCGGCAAACGGAACGAAGAGAATTTCCTCACGTTTCAGATTGAATGCATCAATCACCATCTGGTAAGCGCGCGGGTCGGGTTTGTATGATTTTATCTTGTCGGTGCTAAGAACATGTTCAAAGACACCATCAAACCCAGAATTTTTGATGCCGGCGTCGAGTATCTTCGAGGTCGCGTTGGATAGGAACGCCAGTCGGATACCATCATTTTTAAGTGCCTGTATTGCTGGCAGGGCGTCAGGCCATGCCTTAAGTTCAAGATAAGCATCCATCAGTTGTTTGCGTTTATCCGAGGTCAGATCAAGTTTTAGCATCTCACCTGAAAATACTAAAGCATCTTCCGTTGCCTGCCAGAAATCCGCATAGTGTCCGGATAAGGCACGTAACCATTGATACTCGAACTGCCTAGTACGCCATGCGTTGCTAAGTTCAGCGCCTTTACCCGGAAAGAGTTGCTCGGCAAGGGCAAAGACCGGGCGGGGATCAAAGATGGGGAAGGCATCGAAGGCAATAGCTTTGATCTTTGACCCGGTAGTGGCATAAGCTAGAGGGCGTGACGCCGTAAGCCCCGTTACAACACCCGCGGCGGCTAGCTTGAGAAACTCTCGACGATTTAAGGACATGAATACCTCTGTTTAAAGAAAACGGGAAAAAATACGAAGAACGGCAATTGAGACACAGCAGACACTTACTTTCCTTTAGCATGCGCCGGCCTGAATGCCTTGCACTGTTCCGAATCGGACTCAAGATACGCGCCTTCGATGAGGTCTATGCAATAAGGAATGGCGGGAAACACCGCATTCAGGCAGTCATCTATCGCTGAAGGTTTGCCCGGTAAATTGAGAATCAAACTCTTGCCGCGTATGCCCGCAGTCTGGCGCGACAGGATCGCGGTGGGCACGAATTTCAGCGATGCGCTGCGCATCAGCTCGCCGAAGCCCGGCAGCATTTTGCTGCACACCGCTTCGGTCGCTTCCGGCGTGACGTCGCGCAACGCGGGGCCGGTGCCGCCGGTGGTGACGATGAGGCTGCAACCTTCCACATCGCTCATCTCGCACAGTGCCGCTTCGATTTGCGGCTGTTCATCCGGAATCACTTTTGCCACTGCCTGCCACGGGCTGGTGAGCACGCGCGTAAACCACGCATGAATCGCCGGGCCGCCCTTATCCTCGTATTCGCCACGGCTGGCACGGTCGGAGATGGTTAAGATGCCGATGCGGGCGATGTTCATGCTCATTCCCTGAATCCCACTTCGTCCTGAAACGCCGTGCCGTCGAGCAGTTGCACGACCACCTGTTCTCCCGCTGCGATGCCTGTGCTGTCGGCAGGCACCACCATCAAACCATCGGCGCGCGCCATAGACAACAGCACCCCGCTGCTTTGCGTGCCTGTGGGTGTTGCTACATAACCGTTCACGTCGCGCGACAACATCACGCGCACAAATTCTGTCCTGCCCGGTTTCGCCTTGAGTGTCTGTGTCAGACGTGCCTCTATCGTGCGGCGGTAAAGCCGTGCGTGGCCTGTCATGCTACGCAATGCAGGCAGCACGAATTGCTCAAAGCAGACCATACTCGAAACCGGGTTTCCGGGTAAACCAAAGACCCAACCCTTGTCACTACTGCCAAAAGCAAGCGGATGTCCGGGCCTGATCTCCACGCGCCAAAAGTGCATGGTGACACCCAGCGCTTCCAGAGTGGGGCGCACAAAATCATGCACGCCGACCGAGCTGCCACCCGACACCAGCAGCACATCGTATTCCAGGCCGCGCCGCAGATATTGCGCCAGTTCTTCCGGGTCGTCGCGCGCGATGCCGAGCAATGCCGGCTCTATGCCCATCGCCTGCAACTGCGCCATCAGTGCGTAGCTGTTGGAGTTCGGTATCTTGTTAGGGTCTAGCGGTTCATCCATGCCTTCAAGTTCATCTCCGGTGGAGAGTATCGCCACGCGCGGGCGGCGGTACACCTGCATCTGCGCAGCCTTGACTGTGGCCAGCACACCGATCACACCGGGCGTGATCTCGGTGCCTGCGTTGAGCACGACATCGCCATTGCGCATGCCCTCGCCTTGCAAACGAATGTTGCTGCCGGAAGGTACTGCGTATTCGATCTGTACCTTGTTTGTTTCCGATGTCTGCGTATCTTCAACACGGATCACGGTATCCGCACCCTTCGGCACTGGCGCACCTGTCATGATGCGCGCGCACTGGCCGCGCTGTACGGTCTTGATCGGCATATCGCCAGCCTTGATGTCGTCGATGATTTCCAGCACTGCGGGGATTTGCGCAAGATCAACGTTGCGCACTGCATAGCCATCCATCGCCGAAACATCGTAAGGCGGCTGGTCGCGGTTGGCGCGCACCTGTTGCGCCAGTACGCGCCCCAATGCCTGCTCCAGCCGCACCGTCTCCACGCCGGATAATTTGACGTGTTGCAGAACGCATTTTTGTGCTGCGTATAAGGAAAGATATTCCATGCTTTATGTCATTTGTTTGGCGCGCGCAAAATCCTGCGGTGTATCCAGATCAAAAAAACTGCGCAGTTGCGGATCAACTTTTACCAATTCTGTTTCATCCACATAGCAGACTTTCAAATTGCCGATTGCTCCGAGCAAACTTTTATTACCCAGGGACAGACTGGCACGCAGCCAGGGGATGCACGTGGTGGAATAAAATGCCGCCAGCGGTTGCAGTTGTCCATGCACAACTGGAATGACCGCTTGGCATTGTGCACGATGTTTTGCCAACTGTTCAACCAAACCGGGCACGATAAAAGGCATATCGCACGCCACCACAAAAGCCCAGGGTGTGCTGATTTTTTCCAGCGCGGTCACCAGTCCGGACAACGGGCCAGCATTTGCTTCGCTATCGCAGATTTGCGGCGCATCAATCTCGGGACGCACTTGGCTGACGCTGATGAGCGTTTGCGCAAACAATAGTCGCATGGTTGCAATAACGGTCTGTAGCAAGCTGTGCCCGTCCAGCAACAACATGGCTTTGTCTTGCCCCATGCGCTGTGCATGGCCGCCCGCCAGAATAATCGCGCTACAGCCATCAATTATCATTGCTTCATCCACCTCAAAATAAAACCGGTGATGCCACGCACATCATCCGGTAAAAAACGGGGCAACTGCGGATATGCCGTATTCACATCGGTCACCAATGCGATCAACCCGTCTGCAACCGCGCAGCGTGGCGCGGGGTTGCACGCCGCGCGCAGCACCTCTATTTTCGCGCCAATGGAATGAGAAAACCCCTCTGCCAGCACCACATCTGCCTCACCGAGAAAACGCCGCGCTAATTGTTCCGGTTCGCGTTGCTCGCCCGCATCGGCGACCAGTTGCAATTCGTTCGCCGTGACCAGCATGCTCAGCGCGGCGCCTGCCTGCCTGTAACGCCAGCTGTCTTTGCCAGGCGTGTCCAGCACCACTTTGTGATGGGCGTGTTTGATAACGGCAACACGCAACCCTGCCTGATTCAATTCGGGTATCAGGGTTTCAATCAAAGTGGTTTTGCCCGATCCGGAATGACCGACAATCGCAATCAAGTTGGATTTCACGGGTGTGGCGTCACCCAGGAATCCCCCTGTGGGGTAATTTCTTTTTTCCAGATCGGCACACGTTTTTTCAATTCATCAATCAGCCAGTGACAGGCTTGCAGCGCGGCAGCGCGATGCTCTGCGCCAGTGGCAATCAATACAATAGAATCGCCCGCCTTGACCGTGCCGACACGATGCACGATGCGCGCGTCCAGCAAAGCAAATTTTTCGATGGCTTCGGCGCGCAGTTTTTTCATTTCTGCTTCTGCCATGGATGGGTAGGCATCGAAATTTATTTCACTCACCGCACGCCCTTCGGAAAAATCGCGCGCGCAACCGACGAATGTGGCGATGCCGCCCATGCATTTGGAACTGGCACGCAATGCCGCCAATTCTTCATCCACCGAGAAGTCTTCCGGTTGCAGACGCACGGCGGCACGCATCTCAGCCACCGGAGAACTTTGCCATGAAGGCAATTTCATCGTTATCCGTCAGAGGTAACTGCATATCGCGCGTTTGTTGATTGTTCACCGCAATGAAGCTGACGATGTCAAGCGCGCTGGTGTGTTCGGATTGAATACGTGTCGCGATATCCTGCAAGGTGATGCCCGGCTCGAACTGCATTTGCATGTCACGACTGCCGACACGTTCTGCCACCGGACCGAAAAAAAGTACCCGTATCATTTTGCTTCCTGTTGGCTGGCCGTGTCGCGTTTCCACACGCCGCTTTTACCGCCGTGCTTTTCTTCCAACTGGATCGTTTCAATGCGCATACCTTTGTCGATCGCCTTGCACATGTCGTACACGGTAAGCAGCGCCGTGCTGGCCGCACATAACGCCTCCATTTCCACGCCGGTCTGGCCGCCGCATTTCACCGTCACCGTCACGCTCAGTCCGACACAACCGCTACGGTCTGGTTCGATGATTTCGGCAAAAGAAATTTCCACGCCGGTTAATGGCAAGCTATGGCACATCGGAATCATCTCGGCAGTACGTTTAGCCGCCATCACCGCTGCCACGTCGGCAACTGCCAGTACGTCGCCCTTGGCGATTTTCCCCGCCTGTATTCTGGACAAGGTTTCAGGCCGCATACGCAACACACCGCTGGCAACGGCGAGACGCTGCGTGCTGGATTTTTCTGAGACGTCCACCATGCGTGCGCGTCCTGCAGCAGAGAAATGGGTTAGCTCGCTCATAACATAAGGCAGCTTAAGCGCAGCGGGGATGCACACACATAGTTTATTTCCTCAGCAAGCGACGAATTTCCGGGACGCAAGAGCCACAGTTTGTACCCGCTTTCAAGGCTACACCTACCGCTTCGACATTGTCCAGCCCTTGCGCACGCGCCGCGTTGAGTATGGTTTTTTCGCCAACGCTGAAACAGGCGCAGATGATGCGCCCGCCATCCACTGCCGCTCCTGCCGGTGGTCGCGCTGCCAGCAATCCGGCCAAATCTGCCGGTTCCAGCACCGCTTTTGCGAACAGGCTGCCGAGCCACTCGCGGCTCGGCAAGCGTTGATCCGACGCGATGAAAAATGCCGCTTCCAACCGACCATTTTGCAGACACGCAGCGCGATAACGTCCCATTGCGGCATCGCGATATTCCAACCAATCGGCACTGCGCTTAAATGCGGCGTTCACCCAAGTCAACCAGTCATCCGGTATGTTTTCGCCAGCAATCTCCTGCCGCCAATAACCATCGCGCTGTGAGCTGCTGCAATAACTGGTATCAAGCAAATCCAGCCGCTGGCGGCTCAACACAAAGCCCTGCCAGGCAGGTCGATATGGCGCAACCTTGACCGGACTGTGTTTGAATTCCGGCTGACCAGAAAACGGATCGGTAAGCGGTGCGACCAGCGCATCTACCCGCGATGCCTTGGCAAAAGATTCGCTCCAGTGGATCGGCACAAACACCGAGCCGCTGCGCTGATCTTCGCTGACCTGCACACGTGCGAGCATCGTTCCATGGCGGCTGCTCAACTTGGCCAGGCCGCCTTCCTGCAAATTATAGGTAGTGGCATCACGTGCTTGCACTTGCACAAATGATTCGTATAAATGTGCATTCAAGCGTGGCACTTTTCCCGTCCGCGTCATGGTGTGCCATTGATCGCGGATGCGTCCGTTGTTCAACACCAGCGGAAAATCGGCATCAACAGACACAGCCGGCAGTTGCGGCGCGATTGCAATCATGCGCGCTTTGCCACTCGGCGTATAAAATTTCCCATCGGAAAATAAACGCTGCGTACCTTGCGGTGCTTGGCTGGTGACCGGCCATTGCACCGGCTCAAGCGCATCGTATTCCGCATCGCTTAATTCGGACAAAGCGCTGATATCGAAAGCGCGCTGCACCGCATGTGCAGAGCTTGCCTCGTTTTCAAAACCAGATAGCCGCGCATGTTCGCGAAAAATCTGCGCCACATCGGTATAGGGAAACGCCGCGCTGTAGCCCATGCGCTGCGCCACTTGAGTGAGTATCCACCAATCGGGCATTGCCTCTGCAATGGTTGGCATAAACTGCCGCTGGCGCGAAATGCGCCGCTCGGAATTCGTCACTGTGCCGCTTTTTTCACCCCAGCCCGCAGCCGGCAACAAAATATCAGCACACGCAGTGGTGTCGGTAAACTGCACGCAATCGGACACCACCACCAGCTCGCACGCCATCAGCGCGGCGCGCACTTTCTCGGCATCCGGCAAGCTCACCACAGGGTTGGTACCCATGATCCATACCGCTTTTATTTTTCCTGCGGCAATCGCCTGAAACATCTCTACTGCTTTCAATCCGGGTGCGGATGCAACGCGTGGCGCATTCCAAAAGCGCGCCACCACATCCTGATTGGCTGGCTCAGAAAAATCCATGTGCGCCGCAAGTTGATTCGCCAACCCGCCGACCTCGCGTCCACCCATCGCATTCGGTTGCCCGGTGATTGAAAATGGCCCCATGCCGGGGCGACCGATACGTCCGGTAGCGAGATGCACGTTGATGATGGCGTTGGCTTTGTCCACGCCGCTGGAAGATTGATTGATGCCTTGCGAAAAAATTGTCACCGCACGCTCAGTGCGTGTAAACAAACGAAAAAATTCACTGATGTGTGATTCGGCAACACCGCAAACTTGCGCCACTTTAGGCACTGAGCCAGCGGCACGCGCTGCTTCCGAGGCGGCAGCAAAACCTTCGACATGCGCTTCGACATAATTCAGATTGATGGCATCTTCGCGGCGCAAATAATGCAACAGGCCATTAAACAAATAGGCATCTGAGCCGGGCGCAATGGCGAGATGCAAATCAGCGATGTCGCAGGTCGCAGTGCGGCGCGGATCAACCACCACCACTTGCATATTCGGTCGTGCCTGCTTTGCCGCAGCCAAACGTTGAAATAAAACCGGATGTGCCCAGGCATAGTTGGAGCCAACAATGACGACCAGGTCTGCCGCTTCGATGTCCTCATAACACCCCGGCACGACATCGGCACCAAAGGCGCGCTTGTGTGCCGCCACCGCAGTCGCCATGCACAGACGTGAATTGGTGTCGATGTTGGCACTGCCGATAAAGCCTTTCATCAGCTTGTTGGCAACGTAATAATCTTCGGTCAGGATTTGTCCCGACACGTAGAACGCCACTGCATCTGGCCCATGCTGTTCGATTATTTTTTTGAAACCAGCAGCAACACGATCCAGCGCTTCATCCCACGAAGCGCGCTGGCCATCAATCAACGGATGGAGCAACCGCCCTTCCGCATCCAGCGTATCGGCAAGCGCTGCGCCTTTTGAACACAAGCGTCCCAGGTTGGCTGGGTGTTGCTGATCACCGCTTAATTGAATGTCCGTTGCCGCAACATCCATCGAGACCCCGCAACCCACCCCGCAATAAGGACAAGTGCTGCGTATGGTTTGCTGCGTTGGCACGAACGGCATGCTAGGCCTTTATCTCCACCAGCACTTTGCCATTTTCCATTTTCACTTCATGCCGATGTGCGCAACCGACATCCGGCGCCACAGCAGAGCCGGTTTCCAGATCAATCGTCCAGTTGTGCAATGGGCAGGTGACACGTTTGCCATGCACGATGCCTTCTGATAATGGCCCACCTTTATGTGGGCAACGATTATCCAGCGCAAATAATTCATCGTCCAGACTGCGAAATACTGCGATCGCTCCATTGCTGGTGTTCACCACACGCGAGCCTTGACGCGGAATATCTTCCAACTTACCGACTGCTATCCAATTCATTACTGATCCTTTATTCAACAGTGGCAAGTGACGCATATTCACTCGCATCCTTACCTTCGGCACGCTCTTTCCACGGATCATCCTGGCTGTGTAATTGCGATTCCAAAAAGCGTGCATACAACTCAGCGCGTCCCGCTACGTCATCCACCACGCGCTGTTTGACGTAAGCCAAACCAACACGCTCTATCCACGGTGCGGTACGTTCCAGATAATGCGCTTCTTCGCGGTACACCTGCATAAACGCTCCGCAGTATTCCAGCACTTCTGCCTCAGTGGCAACTTTGCACAGAAAATCAGTGACACGCACTTTTATGCCGCCGTTGCCGCCGACATGTAACTCATAACCGGAATCCACACAGACAATACCAAAATCCTTGATGGTGGCTTCAGCACAATTGCGCGGACAACCGGATACCGCAATTTTGAATTTATGCGGCGTCCAGGAACCCCAGGTCATTTTCTCAACCTTGATGCCCAAGCCCGTCGAATCCTGCGTGCCGAAGCGGCACCATTCCGAACCCACGCAAGTTTTTACCGTGCGCAATGCTTTGCCATAAGCATGGCCGGAAACAAATCCCGCCTCGACCAAATCGCCCCACATTTTGGGCAAATTTTCTTTGCTGACGCCGAGCAAATCAATGCGCTGCCCACCCGTGATTTTGACCGTAGGCACTTTGTATTTTTCGGCAATGTCGGCGATGGAGCGCAACTCGGCAGGAGAAGTAACCCCACCCCAGATACGTGGAATGACCGAGTACGTTCCGTCTTTTTGAATATTGGCGTGCACGCGCTCATTGATAAAACGCGAGCGGCTGTCGTCTTGATATTCGGCAGGCCAGGCAGAAATTAAATAAAAATTCAGCGACGGACGGCAGATATGGCAACCATCCGGCGTTTTCCAACTCAATGTTTTCATCAGCTCAGGCAGTGTTTTCAAATTCTGCCTGGTAATCGCCTCACGCACTTCGGTATGGGTCAGATCGGTACAGGCGCAGATGGTTTTTTTGCTCGGCTTGATTGAGTAATCGCCGCCCACGGTGCTGGCCAGCAACGATTCGACCAGCCCGGTGCAAGAGCCACACGAACTGGATGCCTTGGTGTGGGCGCGCACTTCTTCCAGGGTGAATAATTTTTTCTCGACGATGGCTTTGACGATAGCTCCTTTGCATACCCCGTTGCAGCCGCATATTTCCGCTGTGTCCGCCATATTCACCACGCTGGAAGCGCCGCCTAAACCGGAGTCGCCAATGTGCATCTGGCCGAATAAAATATGCTCACGCATCTCGGTAACATCGGTGCCGTCGCGCATCATCTGGAAATACCACGCACCGTCCAGCGTGTCGCCATACATCACCGCGCCGCGTAATTTATTATTGCGCAACACCAGTTTTTTATACACGCCGCGTGCTGCATCCTGCAGCAACAATTCTTCGTCGTCCGGTCCGGCATTAAAATCACCCGCCGAAAACAGATCAATGCCGGTTACTTTAAGTTTGGTCGAAACCGACGAGCCTTCATAGCGCATCCGGCCATATTCAGCCAGATGATTGGCGGCGACTTTGGCTTGCTCGAACAATGGCGCAACCAAGCCGTAAGTTTGTCCACGATGCTGCACACATTCGCCGACCGAGTAGATTTTTGGATCGTAAGTTTGCATGGTGTCGTTCACCACAATGCCCCGCTCGCAATGAATGCCAGCCGATTTTGCCAACGCGATGTTAGGGCGTATCCCCGCCGCCATAATGAGCAAATCAGCCGGGATTTCTTCGCCACCCTTGAAGCGCAATCCGGTCACCGTCGTTTCGCCCAGCACCGCTTCGGTCTGACGCGACAAATAAAATTTCAGCCCGCGTTTTTCCAGTGCGCCTTGCAATAAACCGCCGCTCACTTTATCCAGTTGGCGCTCCATCGGCCAATCGCACAAATGCACCACCGATACTTCCATGCCTTGCAGCGACAGGCCATTTGCCGCTTCCAGCCCAAGTAAGCCGCCACCGATAACCACGGCACGCTTGCTGGTTTTTGACGCGGCCAACATTTTTTCCACATCATCTATGCTGCGATACGCCAGCACGCCGGGCAGATTCATGCCCGGTATCGGCAACATGATTGGGTTAGAACCGGTCGCAATCAGCAAGCGGTCATAGGGTACGACCACGCCATCGTCGGTTTCAACCACACAACGTTTTCTATCTATTTTGGTTATCAGTTTGCCGGCATGCAACGTGACATGGTTCTGTTCATACCAGCTCCAATCGTTGAGCATAGTGTCTTGAAAAGTCATTTCGCCAGACAACACCGGAGAAAGCAGAATGCGGTTGTAATTAGGCTGCGGTTCCGCGCCAAACACCGTGATGTCAAATTCATCCGCCGACATCTTGAGTAATTCTTCCAGTGTGCGTATGCCTGCCATGCCGTTGCCGATAACGACTAATCTGGTTTTCTTTGTGCTCATGTTGTTACCCTCCAAAAATAAAACGCCGTCCTGCCATCAGGAACACGCATGAATACGCTCTCCCGGGTCGGAACGACGCCTTTGTCGATGCTGCTTACCATCCCCCCCGCCGTTGGGTCAGGACGACCTGCTCTGTGCTGCCTATTATGTGACACAAGCAATTCACGTGCCACTGAAAATTGCTTGAAAATGCGTTGTTTGCTGCCCGCAGCATGCCTATTTACAGTGCGGCGCAAACATTTTTGGTGCGTACTTTAGGTTACCCAGAGTAAATAAAGCAACAGCAAATTCAACAACACCGAAAACACCATACCCAGCTGCCAAAGACGTAATGGATCGCGCTCGGACAAGGGCCCGCGACGATACGGCAAAGCTGCGTCATGCTCGCCTTTGCCAAGTGTGATAACCCACTCCTCGGCGGTTTCAAAACGCTTGAGCGGATCTTTCGCCACTGCCTTCAACAACACGCCTTCTAGCCACTGTGGAATATCAGGGCGATAACGGGTCGGTGGCAGCGGCTCGGTAAAGCGCGGATGTTGGAAGGGCTCAATCTCACCATACGGATATTTGCGCGTCAGCAAATAATAAATGGTCACCCCCACCGCATATAAATCGCTTTGGTTGGAAGGCGGCTGGCCGGCAAAGAGTTCCGGCGCAATAAAGCTCGGCGTGCCGGGCACACCTTCGGCGCGCATGGTGGCAGGATTGAGCGCCACGCCTAAATCCAGCAGGCGCAATTTTCCTTCTGTGTCGAGATGAATGTTGTCCGGCTTGATGTCGCGGTGAATGATATTTCTGCGATGCAGCATACCCAGCGCCTTGCCCAAACGTATACCGATCTGGATCGCCTCGGCGATGGAAAAATGGCGGCTATGCTTGAGATGCTGTTGCAGTGTTGCGCCTTCGTGGAAGCTCATCACATAGTAAAGATGATGACGCTGCTGCTGGGTAAGCGGCAATACCTGCGGGAAATAATGTGAGATGAGCGACTTTGCCAGCCACTCTTCAACCAGCAAACCTTCGCGACTCGGCACATCATGCTGCAAGGCTTGCGGCAGCGTTTTAAGCACCAATATCTGCTGCGTGGTGGTGTGCTTAACTTGATACAGCAGCGAACCTTGCGACTCATGCAGCAACTGCATCACTTCAAATTCATCCAGCACCTGCCCTACCTTGAGGCGCTCTGGAACAGCTAAATTCTGCGCTTCCAGCACCGCGTAATGGCGATTGGTCGTGCCCACTTGATCAACTCTTAACACCAGGGCTGTGGCGTTATCGCCGCCCTTGCCGATCAATGCTTCGCGCACCAGCTCCTCTGCCGCGCGTTGCACATCGTGCCGATGTGTGGTGAGCAAATACTCTATTGCAACGTCGCCTGCCGCCTCCCAAACACCATCTGACGCAAGCAGAAAAACATCGCCAACATGCAGCACATCATCGCTGTAATCAAGCACCAGATGCTGATCCAGCCCCATGGCGCGCTTCAGCACATGCTGCATGCCGGGCTGATCCCAAACATGGTCAACGGTCAACACGCGTAATTGCCCATCGCGCAATAAATAAATACGGCTGTCGCCGATATGCCCAATCACATAACGGTCACCCTGCAACACTATGGTACTCAAGGTACTGACTAATTGTTGATTGTCGGGACGAGAAAAACTTTGCGCCAGCAGCCAGCGATTGATCGCGCGCAACACCCGGTCCAGCGCATGCGGAATCGCCCAAGTATCGGGTGTGGCGTTATAGTCGGCGAGCAAACCGCGCACGCTGTATTCAGCCGCTTCGCGCCCACCGCCGCTACTACCCACGCCATCTGCCACCGCCGCAATGATACCTTTAGTTTCCAGCAAGCGACCTTCTGGCATGACGATGCCGCAGAAATCCTCATTAGATGCCCTACTGCCGGTTGCGCTAACGTGACCGCTGCTAACTGCTAATGCCATAAAGAAACCTCTAAAAACTCATATTCCGTCATTCCCGCGTAGGCGGGAATGACGGATTTTTAGGGCACGCCATAAGCGTCGCTCTGAATTACTGCGCAGCTGATTATATTTTTGCCGCAGTTAGGTGTGATGCGCCCCACGTGGTGCGCCAGCGGGTTTTTACACCAGATAACCCCAGCAACGCAAGTATCGCCAAGCCAGCAAAAATCAAGAAGCCGATTTGGTACCGCCCAGTCAGTTGTTTAGCGTAACCCAAACTGGATGCCAGATAAAAACCGCCGATGCCGCCCGCCATGCCAACCAGCCCAGTCATCACGCCAATCTCGCGATGAAAACGCTGCGGCACTAATTGGAACACCGAACCATTACCCATGCCCAATGCCAACATCGCAGCGATAAAAGCCAGCAGTGCCATCCATGCTTGCGGCAAACCGAAGCTCACAACGACCAGGAAAATGGCAGCGAATATGTACATGATAGACAAGGCGCGAATACCACCGATACGATCAGCCAACATGCCGCCAAGCGGGCGAAACAGCGATCCGGCAAATACGCAGGCGGCGGTGTAGTAACCGGCAGTGACCGCGCTGAGTCCGTATTGCACATTAAAGTAAATCGTCAGTGATGCCGCCAAACCAACGAAGCCGCCAAACGTTACACTGTAGAAAAACATGAACCACCACGCATCTTTGTCTTTCAAAATCTTGAAATAATCGCCCAGCGACTTCGGTGGTGGGCAGCTTGGGCTATCTTTAGCCATAATCCAGTAAACGAAGAGCACCAAGATTAACGGCATAGCGGCCAAACCAAGCACATTGTTCCAGCCAAACGCCACCGCCAGCAGTGGCGCAAATAAAGCCGCCAACACCGTACCGGAATTCCCCGCACCGGCAATGCCTAATGCCGTACCTTGATGTTCCGGCGGATACCAGCGTGATGCCAATGGCAGTGCCACCGCAAACGAGGCGCCAGCCACACCTAACAAGATGCCCAACACCAACACCTGCTGAAAACTATGCACGCCCTGCCACCAAGCAAACAGCAATGTCGCAATCACAATGATTTGACCAATTGCCCCTGCCAGCTTGGGTTTCAGGTGATCTACCAACATCCCCATCACCAGCCGTAGCAAGGCACCAGATAATACCGGCGTCGCCACCATCAAACCCTTTTGTGCCGCAGTCAGCCCCAAGTCATGGGCAATTTGTACGCCAAGCGGACCCAGCATTACCCACACCATAAAGCTCAAATCAAAATATAAAAAAGCCGCAAACAACGTAGGTCGGTGTCCCGCCTGCCAAAATCCTGATTTCATTTTAAGCTTCTCCGTAAGTTGAATATTATTTTGCCGCGTGGCGATTTTTCTCTAACCCGCGTGATGATTTTTATCGGGATTAGGCATCGCTCTCAAACATAAAGACGTCTGCTACACCAACCTTATTGTAGTAAGACGTCTTTACTCGTTGCGCTATTTAACCTTGATTGACTGCTTTAGCTGCTGAACATGAAGCAACAGTCATGCCAATGATTTTAATCATGGTTAATCTCCATACATCTAGCCAGTTTTAATCTTGTTTAATAAAACCACCGCGAAATATTGCCCATGTCGGTGAATGGTTTTGGTGCATGTCTAGCCCAAATTCGGGCGTGAACGAAACATCCTTTATTTCTACATCATCCCGTCATTCCCGCGTAGGCGGGAATGACAATCCAGTGGGTTTTTAAAATTTGTATTCGCCGTACAGCCACAGTTTTTTGGTATCAAAGCTGAAGGTTTTTGCTGAATAGTCTGCGTACTTCACACCGACGGTATATTTTGCGAATGGATACCAAACGTGCACACCCCATTCGTTACCATAGTTTGCGCCGCCAGAATCTGCCGAAAATTGATGGTAAACACCCATCACTTTTACACTGTTGATCGTCCCGGCCAAACTCACATACGTATCCTGTAAACCTGTTGCCGGCGTGGTTAAAAATTTATCTGCCCAACCATTCGCCGCATGCAAGGTCGCCAGCGGCGTCTGCAACGCATGGACACCATCGCTGCCCAGCGTTTCATAACCCAACGTTCCAGTGATGCCATTCACCAGACCACCGATTTCTATCAAGCTATAATCCAAATTAAATTTGGCTGGATTGTTGGCGTAATCAGATTGACGTGCGAACTCTAGAGTGTAGAGTGCATCTACCCCGGTACCCACCGCATGTTTACCAATAAAGCGCCCACCGTAGGTGCTGGAAGAGAAGGTAGGTGCATTTTTCAGATCGATCAAATAGCTGTAACCGATCAGCGTGCCGACATTCCAGCCGCTATAGGCAACGTTAATGATGTTTGAGTCACTGGAAAATCTGCCAACTGGCGAAGAAGGTCCGAACACCCGTTCCACACCATAAATATTCGCGTAAGTAACACGTGTATCGGGCAATGAAGTATTGACCACGGTCAAACCGTCAAAAGTCTGTTCATCCTGGCGCCAATCCGAGTTACCGATCCAGCGATGGTTGTCCAGGGTGAAGCGCTGACGACCAAATTTTGCCAGCGTGTCGCTTATCCCCACGTAGCTTAAGTAGGCCTGATTAATTTCAGTGCCTTTAGGGTCGGCTATAGTTGAAAATTTGGTCAGCCCATTCACGGTACTGTTGTAGTGCTCATCACCCAACACCGAAATATTTTCCATTTCCAGCAGTGCGCCTACGCCTTGATAATTTGCCGTGCTGTAGCCCAGGCGCGTACGCAGTGTTGACGCATGCCCGTTTTTTGCCGGGATACTGCCATCCTCCACAGACTCGTAGCGATAGCGCATATTCAGGGAGACTTTACCACCCGTCACTGCACTCTCCACGGTATCCGCAGAGGCAGCCGGCGCGGGTAGCTTGCCACTGGGTGATTGTGGCCAGATGGTCATTGCCGGTGTGCCTACTGCCCAGCCGTCCTGAGCAAATAGCAACCCTGATAAAACCGTGATGCTAAGTGCAGAATACTTACTTTCCAACATGATAATCTCCAAAAGTTAAACAGGGGGAAACAAAAAATTGTTGTTTGTAACTACGTCAAACCGCCACCGGATGAGCATGCCGTTCATATAAAAAATGTAATACTTCGCTGCGCAGATGCTGGTAGTTCCGGTCGTCAGCCAGCGCCAGACGATTGCGCGGACGTGTCAGATTGACATCGAGAATCTCGCCCACTGTGGCGGCCGGGCCATTGGTCATCATGATGATGCGATCCGACAACAACACCGCTTCATCCACATCGTGCGTCACCATCAGCACCGTGCTGCCGAGCTCAGCGGTAATACGCATCAATTCATCCTGCAAATGCGCACGGGTCAGCGCATCCAGCGCGCCGAATGGCTCATCCATCAGCAGCACTTTCGGCTCCATCGCCAACGCGCGCGCGATGCCCACCCGTTGTTTCATGCCGCCGGAAATTTCATTGGGACGCTTGTCCCGCGCATGGCTCAAGCCCACCATATCAATCACTTTATCGGTGCGTTTCACCATGGTGGATTTTATTTCCTTGTCACCAAAAACCCGTTCCACCGCCAGATAGACGTTGCCAAATACCGTCAGCCACGGCAGCAGCGAATGGTTTTGAAAAACCACCGCACGCTCTGGTCCCGGGCCTTTGATTTCACGATTTTCCAGCAGCACACAACCAGTGGTTGCGTCGAGCAGTCCGGCCATGAGATTGAGCACAGTGGATTTTCCGCAACCGGAATGCCCGATGATGGTGACAAACTCGCCTTTGCTGATGCCGATATTGATATTGGTCAAGGCTTGAAACGGGCCGTTTTTGGTATCAAAAATCACATCTACGTGATCGACTGCGACAAATGGTTTGGTTTTCATTTTTAGTTCTTCCGGTAATCAAAGCGGTTGGCGACCCAAGCCATACCCTGTTCCAGAATCAGCCCCACAATGCCCACCACAAAAATAGCGACGATGATGTGCGCCATGTTCAAGTTGTTCCATTCATCCCAAATCCAGAAACCGATTCCCACACCGCCGGTCAACATCTCTGCCGCGACAATCACCAACCAAGCGATGCCCAGTGACAATTTGATACCGGTGACCACGTAAGGCAGCGAAGCGGGCAACAAAATTTTGCTGAACACTTTCCATTCGGATAATTTCAACACACGCGCCACATTCAAATAATCCTGCGACACGCTGGCGACACCGAGCGCGGTGTTGATCACCATCGGCCAGATGCTGGTAATGAAAATCACGAAAATTGCCGAGGGATCGGCTGCCTTGAAAACTGCCAAGCCAATCGGCAGCCACGCCAGTGGCGAGACCGGACGTAACAGGCTGATAACGGGTGACATCATGCGGTGCAAAGTGACAAAACGACCAATCAAAAATCCCAGTGGAATACCCACTAAAGCCGCCAGGCCAAAGCCTTCGAAAACGCGTTTGAGTGAAGCCAATAGCTGGTAGCCGATGCCCTTGTCATTCAGTCCATGGTCATAAAATGGATTGCTGAATATTTCCACCGCTGATGTCCATGTCTTCGCTGGCGAGGGCAAATATTCGGCATGCTCGGAAACCAGCGCCCAGACTATTATCAACGCCAATAAACCGAACACGGGTGGCAGCACACTATTAATAAACCAATGCAACAGCGCATTCAGCATTTTGTTTTGTTGCCGCTCTGCACGCTTGCTGCTACTTGTTTCAACAACAGGCACAACAGTAATGTCAGGTTGGCGAGCTTGGCTTACCGGTTTGATCGCTTCCTCATCAGACGATGCCAGCATATTTATATTGATCACTTCGGCATTCATCAATTTATCCCCCGCAACATACTTAATCAGGCGTGTATCTTGAAGCCGCTGGCGTAAGCAGCCGCTTTAGCCGGGTCGAATATCACACCGTCGAACAATTTTTCGGTTTTGGTATCACTGCTGGGCACGGGTATGCCCATGCTTTTCGCCACTTCGCTATACAGCGCAACTTGATTGACCTGTTTGGCGACGGCGAGATAATCAATGTCCTGCTTCAACAATCCCCAGCGGCGGAACTGAGTCAAAAACCACACCCCATGTGAGTAATAAGGGAAATTGACCTGTCCGTCGTTATAGAACTTCATGTAGTCCGGGTCTTTCCAGGTCTTGCCGTTACCATCATCGTAATTGCCCAACATGCGACCTTCGATCACCGGATCGGGTGCGTTAACATAGGATTTGCTGGCGATGACGTCGGATACTTTGGCGCGATTGCTCATGGTGTCGATGTGCTTGGACGCATCCAGCACGGCACGCATCATGGCGCGGGTGGTGTTGGGATATTTCTCGGTGAACTCTTTGGTCGTGCCCAGCACTTTTTCCGGATGATCTTTCCAGATTGCCTGCGTGGTGGTGGCAGTGAATCCGATCTTGTCGTAAATGGCGCGCGCGTTCCACGGTTCACCCACGCAGAACCCATCCATGTTGCCGACCCGCATGTTGGCAACCATTTGCGGCGGCGGAATGACAATATTTTTTACATCACTGAACGGATTGATGCCATGTGCTCCAAGCCAGTAGTAAAGCCACATTGCGTGCGTGCCGGTAGGGAAAGTCTGAGCGAAGGTGTATTCGCGTTTGTCCGTATCAACCAATTTTTTCAGCGTCTCGCCGTTTACCGCACCCTTGTCGCGCAATGCATTAGAGAGCGTGATCGCCTGACCGTTATGATTCAAGCCCATCAAAATCGCCATGTCTTTTTTCTGACTGCCAATACCCAGATGCGCGCCATACATCAGTCCATACAGCACATGTGATGCATCCAGCTCACCCAGCACCAGCTTGTCGCGCACGGCTGCCCAACTGGCTTCTTTGGACGGTGTGATATTCAACCCGTATTTTTTATCAAAGCCGAGCTCATGCGCCATCACGATACTGGCGCAATCGGTCAACGGAATAAAACCCACCGTGACATTTGATACTTCCGGCGCATCAGAACCACCTGCCCAAGCCGCAGCACGCGTGCCCATTGGCACCATGGACATAACTGCCGCTGCACTCAACATCACTCCTGTCTGCTTCATAAAATCTCTCCGGCTGGTTTGTTCTACTACCTCTGTTTGCACAACCACGCTCGGCTCATTGCCAAGTGTTGCGCTAGGTAATACGGTTTTTAGGCTTTCCATTTTTCCAATCTCCCAGTAAAAAATTCCATCGCGCTAAGCTGCCAAATAAAAAAGACGCCTGACCGCGCTAATGCACAGTGAGACGTCTTTGTCTTGTGTTTCTGTTACCCCGAACCATCGTTGGCTCGTTGATGATTAAGCTAGAGCAACAGTCATGCCAGTCGCTTAATAAATATTTTTATTGCTATTGATTCAAAGCTCTTTATCGTTTCTCGGCTGAGAAAAAAATGTTCTGATGATTAAGCCGATGAATTATTTTGGTGCATCTGCCAGTCCAAACTCGTGCATCACTTCATCATTCTGCAAACATTTTTACGCGCCCAATTCTTTAGCTAACATAATCGCCTCGGCAATCTCAGATAAGCGTTTACCCTTGCTCATTGCCATACTGCGCATGCGTTTATAGGCATCCGACTCGCTGTAACCGTGATCTGCCATCAGAATACCTTTGGCCTGGTCGATCAATCTGCGTTCGGCCAACTGGTCTTTTACCTCTTTTAATTCATCGCGCATCCGCTTGTATTCGGCAAAGCGGGCAGCAGCTACCTGAATGATACTGGTCAGGTCTTCTCCCTGAATCGCGTGCGCGACATAGGCGCTGACTCCGGCACGCATCGCTTCCTGTATGCTGTGCTGATCGTTCTGCCCGCCCAGCACCACCACCGGCCTGTCCAGAATGGTAGACATCATGCTGATTTGCTCCAGCATGTCACGCCCCGGCGCATTCGCATCCACGATAATCACATCGGCTGCCGCCGCATGGATAGACTGTTCATCTACCTGCTCCCAGGCCAATACCCCGGCCACCTTGAACTCGGCCAGCTCCAGACTGGCTTTCAACCAGGCGGCACGGTCACGCAAATCATCAATAATTAAAATTCGTTTCATGCTTACATATTCCCTGAGGACAAAAAACTCAGCAATAAACGCGCCACAATTTAAAGCCTGAACTAAACCAGGCCATTATCAAATACACGGATGTCCATAGTTTATGAGCGCTATCCGCATTCACCCCTGCAATTTTGCAGCGGTGAATATCGCCGCATTTAATTTGGTGTATATTGCCGGGCGATTTAGCAACACACGTTAGCCGTTTTTTATTCCGTTAAACAATCCATTCATTTCATATTAAGGAATCATCTTGTCTCTGCTATTTTCAAAAACCACTCTAGGATCGCTCACACTGCAAAATCATCTGGTCATGTCACCTCTGACGCGCAGTCGCGCCACCGGCAACATCCCGAATGAACTCATGGTGGAATATTATGCGCAGCGCGGATCCGCTGGGCTCATCATCACCGAAGGTACTTCGCCATCTCCCAACGGCTTGGGCTATCCGCGCATACCGGGAATTTTCTCGGCAGAACAGATCGCCGGGTGGAAACGCATCACCGATGCGGTGCATGCCAAGGGCGCAAAGATGTTCATACAGTTCATGCATTGCGGGCGCATCGGCCACGCACTTAATCTGCCTGCGGGCGCGCGTATGCTGGCTCCGTCTGCGGTGGTTGCAGCTGGTGAAATGTACACCGATACCGAGGGGATGAAACCCCACCCCACACCACAAGCAATGACCGAAGCTGACATCAAGACCGCCATAGAAGAATTTGCACAAGCCGCGAAGAACGCGATGGCAGCAGGATTTGATGGTGTCGAGTTGCACGGGGCAAACGGTTATCTGCTTGAGCAGTTTATTCGTCCAAACTCAAATCAACGCACGGATCGCTACGGCGGTTCGATAGAAAACCGCGCGCGCTTCGTGCTCGAAGTTGCCGATGCCGTGATCAAAGCGATCGGTAAAGACAAAGTCGGCATACGCCTCTCGCCGTTTGGTGTGTTCAACGACATGCCGCTGTATGACGCGATGGAAGCGGATTACACGTATCTAGCGCAACAACTCAATGCACTCGGGCTGGTCTACATCCACCTTGTCGACCACTCGCCAATGGGTGCACCGCCAGTGCCCGACTCAATCAAGAACATGTTCCGCAATACATTCAAGGGCAAGCTGATCCTCGCCGGTGGCTATGATGCAGCGCGCGCGGAAAGCGATCTGGCTGCGGGCAAGTGCGATCTGATTGCCGTGGGACGACCATTCCTCGCCAACCCGGATCTGGTTGCCCGATGGGAGAACGGCGCAGCGGTGAATGCCCCCGATATGAGTACGTTCTATACGCCGGGACCCAAGGGATATAGCGATTACCCGACGTTGAGCCAATAAATTTGCGGTGGTTCACAGCCTTGCAATGCAAGGCTGTAGGGACTTCCTGGTAACTTGAGCAAGATCAGTGACTGTGTAATTTCTCTTGCAGCCACACTTTGATAAGTGACGGGTATGGCACGTCAAGTGTCTCTTTGACTTTTTGTGAAAAATTATCGCGCACTTTAATCAGACCTTATCTTGGGATATATGCGTTCCCATTCAAAACCAATTTCTTCCAAACGTTTAATATGGTCTGCCGAAAGCGTACCTTTCCGGTAAGAGCGTCGCAGGACATAACACCACTGTCCAAGTTTTGAATTTTGATCCCATTCAGCTGGCGCATTACAATTCCCGTGTGCCAGCTTGTAGACGACTAATGCGGCGAACATTTTTTCCCACCTAGCATCGAGCGGATTCCACTCAAAGCCTATGTCTTCCAATCGCTTGATGCTGTCTGGCGAGAGTTTGTTGCTCTTGTATATGTTGCGTTGTCTCTGGCACCAATCCCCCAGGGTCGGATTTTCGTCCCATTTTTTGGGAACTTTGAAATCTCCGTGAGATTGCTTGAAATTCACTAGTGCAGCGAACATCTCTTCCCAATTTGTAACTAGCAGGTCCCATGCAAAGCCGATGTCTTCAAGCCGATTGAGGCGACCAGGTAAAATCTTTTTGTTCTTGTAAACATTCCTCTGTCTCTGACACCACTCTGCAAGCTGGGGATTGTCCTTCCAGCCCCTAGTCACATTGCAGTTACCATAAGTTTGCTTGTATGCTTTCAGTGCTGTGAACATTTCCTCCCATGCCGCATCGAGTGAGTTCCATGCAAACCCAAGCCCCTCCAATTTTTGGAGGCGGTCGTCAGGAAGCTTGCCATTCTGATACGCCGTGCGCTGATGAGCGCACCATTTCCCTAATTTTGGATTTTCTGGCCACTCGCGTGGCACATTGCAATCACCATACTTCTGCTTGTAGGTGCTGAGTGTGGCAAATAATTCATCCCATGTTGAAGCAGATGGCTCCCACGCAAACCCAAGTTCATCAAAACGCTTGCTGCGTTCGAGGTAGAGCGTGCCTTTGCGGTAATCCATTCTTTGTTTAACTACCCATCGCGCCAACTGCGGATTCGCACTCCATTCCTTGGGGACAATGCAATCGCCATAGTTCTGTTTGTAGGCAACCAGTGCGGCAAACATCTCTTCCCATGCAGTATCACTCGGCCTCCACACAAAACCGATTTGCTCCAGACGCTTAATACGCTCAATGCGGTTCGCTGAAAATGGAGGCTGGTTTTTCGCGTAAACATATCGTTGCGTCGAACACCAAGTAAATAGTTCAGGGTTATCTTTCCACCGAAATGGAACATCACAATCACCATGCTTCCGTTTGTAATCGGACAGCGCAGCAAACATCTCTTCCCAGTTTTCGGCATATGGTTTCCACTTAAACCCAAGTACCTCAAGATTTGCAATGCGTTCGGGAGAAAGTCTGCCTTCACCAAAGAGCTTTCTTTGTGCAACCACCCAGGCTGCCAGATACGGATTTTGATTCCATTGAGCGGGCACGTCGCAATTACCACAAATCTGTTTGTAGGCGATTAACTGTCTATACCGTTCATCCCAAGATTCCGTGACTTGCTCAACCAGATAGGCGCGCAGTGCACTGCCAAAATTAACATCTACTGTAGTGGGTAAGTCGATGAAGATTTTGCGCAGACCATCGGCGCTGATGCGAGCGCCCGGTTTCCTGCCCAGCTCTGTCCTGAGCTCATCCAGCTCATTTGCCAGCACATCATCGTGCGCTTTCAACGCATTCAGCACTTCCCAGATTGGTTTGAAGTTACTCGCTGCTATCGTGTCCTCGACATTTTGTCCGTCTTCAATAAACACCGGCAAGACGATAGTGCCGGCCTTCTTGTCCGGACTCAAACGAATGGCGCGACCCACGGCCTGGATGATGTCAACCTGGCTGCTACGCGGATCGATGAATGCCACGCCGTCGAGGGAGGGCACGTCCACGCCTTCGGACAGGCAGCGCGCATTGCTCAATACGCCGCGTTCGTCCGCGGCCAAAGTTTTGAGTCGATCGAGTTTCAGCTTGCGTTTGTTGGCGGGCATATCGCCGGAGACGAAGTCGGTGCGCAAAATCCCGCTGGGGCGGTGTTCGTCGCTGATCCACTGCATTGTGGCTTGCATGTCGGTGGTGAACACTCTGGCGCGATTGACCCGACTATGAAAGCTGATGATGCGCTTGAGGTCGTAATCCTTGATGGCTTTGAGTAGGCCGATCTGGGCGGCGAACGATTCGCTATCGGTTTCGATGCCCGTGCCGGTACTGACCAGTTCACGCTTGACGATCCACTGCGCGATGGTGGGGTCGTCCACACCGATGATGACGACGCGGTAATCGGTGAGCAGTTTGCGCTCTATAGCTTTGCCAAACGGCAGGGCATACAGCACTTCGCCAAACAGGGCGGCGTTGTCCATGCCGACGACTTCGACGCCACGATCTTCGGCTGCTTTGTGGACAGTGCTGGAATAGGTGCGCGGGGTGGCAGTGGCGAATAGCCGCTTGCTGCTGCGTATCTGCACGTTGTCGAGAATAGCGCTGAAGTCACTGCCCACCTTGCCCGCACAACGGTGGGCTTCGTCCGCCACGACCAGATCAAACGCGGGGGTGGCCGGGTCGGCTTGGGCGGCGGCGATAACCGAAGAGGATTGATAGGTGGAGAAAACCACACGATTGCCTGCGTCGCTGAGGAAGCGTTTTACTTCGTCCGCATCCGAGGTGACGGGAAAGGCGAGATCGGCCACGCTGTGGATGGCTTCGTCGTCGCCTCTTGTGCCGACGGTTTGGTCCGAGCAGACACACAGCACTTCGAACGAAGTGGCGGCGGCGAATGTCCACTCGCGCAGAAGCTGGGACAGCAACCCCAATGATGGGACCAATACCAAGGTGCGTTGCGCGTTCAGTGCCTCCTTGATCCACAGCGTGACGTAAGTTTTGCCGGTGCCGCAAGCCATGATGAGTTGGCCACGGTCGGCAGTTTGCAACCCTTGTACCACGGCGGCTCTGGCTTCGAGTTGGTGATCACGCGGTTCGGGGCGAGGTTTGCGTTTGGTTTGCGGGAGTAATGCGAAGTTGGCGGGATAGTCCAGCGCGGATTTTTCAAAATCGGACAGCAGAAAACGAATGACTCCATGATCGTCACAAACTCTTCTGGCGTTCGCACCGATACCGTCGGTGGTGGCGATCAACAGGCGGCGAGTGATGATTTCCTTGCGGCTGGATTCGCTGAGAAATGTATCCACATCGTGTTTGGTGATGTCGTAGTCGGGCGAATAGCACTTGGCTTGCACCGCCCAGTGCTCGCCGTTCTTGTGGCGAAACACTAAATCAACACCGCAGTCCGCACCCCAACGTCCCGGCCACTCGTTCCATAGCCACACTTGGTCAACTTGAGTTGACCATTCAGGGTCAGCTTTAAGGAACCATTTGACGAAGTGCTCGAACTGCTTGCCTCGTTTGAGTGAGTCGTGGTCGAGGCTTTGGCAGAAATCAGAAAATTGAACGGACATTAGTTGACGAGCATCTGAGCGCGAAGGTGGAATGTAGAACCGACCTGCCCGAGTGTCAAATTGCAATGTTCTGGTGGGATTAGGTGGAGTGGTGGTGATAGGTGGATTTGAACCACCGACCTCAGCGTTATGAGTGCTGCGCTCTAACCACCTGAGCTATATCACCAAGAAGAGCGCGGCATTGTCCGGATATAGCCCTATTTTGTCAATTACAGATGACGTTACTGAGCTCGCTTCCGGGGAAGCTTTTTTGCAGATCAGCTACTTTCAGACGAGCAGTTTCATCCACGCCATTCAGCGTGAATACAGTCAGTTTGAATTTGCTGTTACGTTCGCCGATTTTTGTGGAATGCACATCGTTTTTCCGTAGTTCTTCGGTAAATTTTTGCGCGGCCTCCTGAGTTTTGAACACTCCCAGAGAGATGGCATTCAACCATTGCCCCGGCTCTTGCACCACAAAATATTCTTCGATACCGCGTACCTTGAGCTGGGCGATTTTCCGGTTCAACGATGCCCTGTCTTTGAGCGGGGGGATATACACCCAATAGCCCAGACTGTGCTCTACCCCACGCTGGATCAATTTATCGCCCAGTTGCAGTCTTGCCAAACTGTTTGTCGCGCGGATCAGATCGGCACCGGAAAAATCACCCCACTCCAGGCAAACGGTATTACCGGATTTATTGGGTAACAAACTGGGGGAGCTGACAGCGGTGGCCGCAGGCGCTGAAAGCGTTTGGATTTCCGGCGGAGTGCTCTGCGCCAGATCAATCAAGCGAATTTTTTCCGCATACAGCAAGGGTTGCTCCTGACTGGCCTGCCCATCGTCCAGCAAATGGCCGCCCCAGCGCAGCGCGCCAAACAGCAGCAAATTCGCCACTAACAATGCCCAGAATAATAGTTTCATCCAGCGTCCTTTGCGATCAACAGCAATCCTTGCAACACCAGATCATCTACCCGATGCATTACCCGTTGTTCAACACATCCCTGCAGTTGCGCGGCTGCGCCGCCACTTAATAGCACCGGCGCATCATCGTCCTTGAGCAGCGCATGTTGCCGTTGTATCGCGCCGCAACCGGCCTGTATCGCGCCACTGTAAACAGCGTCGGCAGTATTCAGCGGAAGCGGTACATACACGCCATCTGTTGTTTGCAGCCGGGCTGTCGCCAGCGACAAGCTGCGCTGCATCAAATCCACACCGGGCAGAATTATCCCACCGATAAATTCACCTTGCGCAGACAAGGCATCTATCGTTGTTGTCGTGCCGCAATTCACCACCAGACACGCCCTGCTGATCTGATGCCAAGCGGCAATCAGCGCTGCCCAACGGTCACTGCCCAGTTGCTGCGGTTGGGTATAGCCGTTACGCACACCACATTGCATAAGCTGTGCAGCAATAAAATGCGTCGGCCAATCACGCTCACTGCACATCGTATGAATCCGTTGTGCGACTGGTTCGCCTGCCACATTACTAACCCAGACTTGTTGCACGGACGCTAACTGCGCAAAGTCACTGGATAGGTCGCCAACTTGCTCGGTGAGCAAATTTCCGCTGTGCAGCCATTGCTCTCCTGCCACCAGCGCCCATTTAATCCGGGTATTGCCCGCATCAATCAGTAACTTCATTGCTGCATGACTCCAATTTCTCCCGAGTTAAACCAGCGCATGCCTTGCGCTGTCTCCAGATGCAATTCACCGTCTGCGCTGACACCGCGCCCGATGCCATTGATGATATCGCCATTGGGCATGGTTAGCCGAATCGGTAAATTTTGTTGGGCATGATAGCGCTCCCACTCCGTGCGGAATTTTGCAAAACCGGCTTGTGCAAATTCATCCAGCACGTCAGCCTGCGCCTGCAACACAGCAGCCAGTAGCTGGTTACGCGTCGGCACATCGGCACACACCTGATCCAGCGCACTGGCAGGCTGATTGATACGTTGCTCCAGGTAAAGCGGCAGCGAACAATTCAAGCCAACCCCAATCACTACCGCGCAAGGGCCAAGCATATCGCCTTGTGCCTCGATCAACACCCCGCCCAATTTTCCCTGCACAGCCAAAATGTCATTCGGCCATTTCAAACGCAGGCCACTCGCACCGAATTGATTGATGGCGCGCAGTATCGCCACCCCGATCGCCAGACTCAATCCCGACAAGGCATTCAGGCCGCAATCAAAACGCCACAGCAGCGAAAAAGTCAGCGCGTTGCCTAACCCGGAATGCCAGTTGCGCCCGAGGCGTCCGCGTCCGGCAGTCTGTAATTCCACGGCGATTACACGACCACTGGCCGCCCCCTGCGCGGCACGCTGCAACAACAACGCGTTACTGCTGGGTGCTTGCTGCAGGATTTCGACTTGAAAACGACCCGGCTGGACAGCCAGTAATTGCCGGATTATTTCGCCATCCAGCGGCTGCCAGCGCCGATTTAAACGATAGCCGCGCCCGCGTATGCGTTGCAATGCCACACCCCATTGAGCGACATCCGCCAGCGCATTGCACACTGTCGCCCGCGATACTCCCAAACCTTTTGCCAACACCTCGCCGGAATGGAATTCACCGTCCGCAAGTAACGTCAATAATTGCCAGACATGTGAATTGATGGGTGATGCAGTCACTGTGGCATGCCACTATTCAATGGTGCTGATGTGTCCAAAAAATCCAGGATTTCCTGACGGCGTAATAGCGCATCTTGATAACCCAACTCAATCAGCGCGCTACAAAATTTCCTTTCAGAGAGGAGGTAGCTGACCAGCATCGCACCCATCTGTTGTCGTACACCCACTACGCGCAATAACAAGCGTATCGTCCAGGGTAATTCTTTGGTATAGCGTGCAGCAATTTTATCAATCGGCTGACTGGGCAAAATCGACAACACATCAACATGTTTTAAATTGGCCCGTTGACGAGTTTCTTCAGGCATCATCGCGACCAGTTTGTTAACTTGCTGCACCCGTTCCAGATCCACTTCCATGCTGTCGAGAAAAATGCTGTTCAACGCATGTCCGCCAATATGCGCCAAGGACGGGTAAGCACCAATATCGTTACGACTGGAAGCATCATCGGGCGGCATATTGTTCACCCCGATTACTAACACACGTGTCGCACCAAGATGCAGCGCCGAACTGACTGGTGCGATTTGGCGCATTGAGCCATCGCCAAAGTATTCACGATTGATCAAGGTTGCGGGGAAAAAAAACGGTATCGCAGCAGAAGCCAATAAATGCTTGATCTCGATCTGGGTTGCCACACCGATACGCCGTGCGCGCTGCCACGGGTTAATCTGCTTGGCACCTTGGTAAAATGTGACCGATTGTCCGGAACCGTAGCCCGATGCTGTGATACTCAGTGCATGCAAAAAACCGTTGTCTATACTGGCCTGGATGTTTTCACAGGGTAATATTTTTTCAAGCAATGCGACCAGCGGCGAATTGTCCAGCAGCGCGGTCTGTTTGAGCCTGTCAATTCCCAAGCCCTCCAGCAACAACCCGGCAAACCACAACACGCTATTGTTAAATACGCCGACCACATCAGTCCGGTAAACCTGGTTGGGGTAAAAACTCTTCCATATCTTGTTGAGATAACCCACGCCCTGACGAAAATCCTCTGCATTTATTGCAAGCGCCGCAGCGTTGAGCGCGCCCGCCGATGTCCCACAAATAACCGGAAAAGGATTGTGTGTGCGGCGTGGCAATAATTCAGCGATCGCCTTGAGGACACCAACCTGGTAGGCCGCACGCGCTCCACCACCAGTGAGTACCAACCCTACACGCGCCTCTTCCATATTTGATTTATTCGCTCTCTGCTTGTACCGAATCCAACGCATCTTTGAGCGTTTCTTCCGGTAAGGTATTGATCGCTTCTGACAACATTTCGGCAGCGTTTACCAGTTGCTTGGGAAAGTTTTTGGCATCGCTATTGGCTACCAACACCGCAGCCGCGCCGACCGCCTTGAGCAGGCGTGTCCGCTCTTGCATCAGCAGCTCTATCTCTTCCCGCAACATATCAACTTCCTGCGTGTTCATAGCCATTGTTATTTCTCCTTAATGCACTTTTACGCCAGCCACTGCCAGCGCGCTCATATTCACGATGCGGCGCACCGTTGCGGTCGAGGTCAAAATATGCACCGATTTATTTGCACCCAATAGTATTGAGCCTATGGTAATTCCGTCACCCGCAGTCACCTTGAGCAAATTATAGGCAATGTTTGCCGCGTCCAGATTCGGCATGATGAGCAAATTCGCCTCGCCTTTCAAGCGCGAACCGGGAAATATGCCGGCGCGTAAACTGTCCGATAAAGCTGCGTCGCCATGCATCTCGCCTTCCACCTCCAGTTCCGGCGCGTTCTGTCCGAGCAGCTCACGGGCACGGCTCATTTTGCGTGCCGAGGCATGGTCAGAGCTGCCAAAGTTTGAATGCGACAGCAACGCCGCTTTCGGTGTCAGCCCAAAGCGGCGCACTTCATCCGCCGCCAGCAAAGTCATTTCAGCAATCTGTTCGGCAGTCGGATCAAGGTTGACATGCGTATCGCAAATGAACAATGTGTGCCTGGGCAATAACAATATATTCATCGCCGCATAGATACTGGTTCCGGCACGTCGACCGATGACCTGATCAATGTAACGTAAATTATTGAGGGTCTGCGAGATGGTGCCGCACAGCATGGCATCCGCCGCGCCTTTATACACCAGCATCGCCGCAATTAGCGTGCTTTCGCGGCGCATTTCGCTCTTGGCCATTTCTGGCGTAATGCCGTGACGCTGCATCAGTTGATGATATTCACTCCAGTATTCACGGTAGCGTGGATCACTTTCCGGATTAACCAGTTCAAAATGTTCGCCTATCCGAATTCGCAAACCCAGTTTGGTAATGCGCTGCTCGACCACTGCCGGACGCCCCACCAGAACAGGATATGCAATACCCTCATCTACCACGGTTTGTACCGCGTGCAATACACGCGGGTCTTCACCTTCCGCATACACCAAACGTTTCGGGGCGTGCTTGGCGGCATCAAACACCGGCTTCATCAACATGTTGGATTGATACACAAAGCTCGATAATTGCTCGCGATACACGGCCATATCACTGATCGGACACGCGGCGACGCCGCTATCCATTGCCGCTTGCGCCACAGCAGGCGCAATGCGTGTGAGCAAGCGTAAATCGAATGGCTTGGGGATCAGATATTGGGCGCCAAACACCAGATGTTCGTCGCCATACGCTGTTGCTACGATATCCGATTGTTCAACTTGCGCAAGCTCGGCAATCGCTTTAACTGCAGCACGCTTCATCGCCTCGTTAATGGTGGTCGCCCCCACATCCAGCGCACCTCTGAAAATATACGGGAAGCACAGCGCATTATTGACCTGATTCGGGTAATCAGAACGCCCGGTTGCCAAAATAGCATCCGGACGTACGGCCTTGGCAAGCTCCGGTAAAATCTCCGGCACCGGATTAGCCAATGCAAAAATGAGTGGTTGATGCGCCATCTGTGCGACCATCCCGGCTTGCAACACGCCACCTGCGGACAAGCCCAAAAAGACATCCGCTCCACCTATCACTTCGGCCAACGTGCGCGCAGCAGTCCGCACTGCATAGCGCGCTTTGTTATCATCCATATCTTCTGGGCGCCCTTGGTAGACCACGCCCTTGAGATCGGTAACGATGATATTTTCCTGCCGCACACCGAGGCTGACCAGCATATCCAGACAAGCCAGTGCTGCCGCACCCGCGCCGGACACCACCAGCTTGATGGCCGCGATATCTTTACCCACTATTTTCAGACCATTTAACAACGCCGCGCCGACGATAATGGCCGTGCCATGTTGATCATCATGAAACACCGGGATTTTCATTCGTTCGCGCAGCTTGCGTTCGATGTAAAAACATTCCGGCGCTTTGATGTCTTCCAGATTGATGCCGCCAAAGGTCGGCTCCAATGCAGCGATGATATCGACTAATCTATCCGGGTCACGTTCGGCAATCTCCAGATCGAACACATCTATTCCGGCAAATTTCTTGAACAGCACACCTTTGCCTTCCATCACCGGTTTGGCAGCCAGCGGACCGATCGCCCCCAATCCCAACACTGCCGTACCGTTGGTAATTACCGCGACCAGATTACCGCGCGCGGTGAGGTTATGCACTTCGGCGGGATTCTCCATGATGGCCTCGCACGCCGCTGCCACTCCGGGCGAATACGCCAGTGCCAGATCACGCTGGGTGGTCATCGGTTTGGTGGGGTTAACTGAAATTTTACCGGCGGGAGACTGGCGGTGATATTGCAGCGCAGCTTCGCGCAATTGCTTGTCCATGATTTCTTTCAAATGTGCTGTTCGAATTTCTGTGCGATTATAGCGCAGCGCATGGCACTTCCGATTTTGCTTGAGCCGGATATCATTCTGGAATTGAGCGTACTGCTGAATTTCAGTAACATGTCGATGTCGGACAAGGACGCCCCTGATAGCAAAGTAAAACGTGCGAGAAACCGAGTTTACAGGGGGCTGTCGCTACGCGACTTCTGCTCTGGGTCTATTTTTATCCCGTCAGTGCGGCTTTGGTGGGTTTTTAGATGCGCCTTAACCGCCATTCGGGAATAAAATCGTAAATCAATCGGTATTGGTACATGGAAGGAAGTTTGGTGGACGGGAAAAGCAAACTTGCGCGATTTGAAGCATGCGCCTTGCCGCATATGGATGCGTCCTACAATTTGGCCCGCTGGCTGGCACGTAACGATCATGATGCTGAAGACATCATGCAAGAAGCTTATCTACGCGCTTTCCGTTTTTTTGATGGTTTTCGCGGTACTGACGCACGCGCCTGGTTACTGGCTATTGTTCGCAACACGTTTTATACATGGCTGACACAAAATGGCGCGCGGGGTTTGCTGATGCCCTTTGACGAAGAAATACATGGGCACACTGCTGAACATGGCGCAATTTCCGTTGCGGTTATCACGAACCCGGAAACGCTCATGTTGCAACAGGCCGATCAAAAATTGCTCAGACAGGCTTTGGAAGCTATTCCCGTCGAGTTTCGTGAGGTAGTGGTACTGCGTGAATTGGAAGATATGTCATACAAACAAATCGCCGAAATCATTAATCTGCCCATCGGGACAGTGATGTCACGCTTGGCGCGCGGACGCAAAAAACTCAGTGAATGCTTGGCGGAAACAATCAAGACAGGAGTATCTCCATGAACTGCAAAGATGCGCAAAACCTCGTGCATGCCTACGCGGACAAAGAGCTGGAGCTGCTCAAGAGTCTGGAGATGGATGAGCATTTGAAATCATGTCCGGTTTGCACTCAGATACTCGACAATACCCTTGAGCTGCGTTCTGCGCTCAAAGTTGCAGACCTTGCTTATCAGCCAGGCAGGGCGTTAAAAAGTCGTATCCATACTGCCCTGAAAAAAGCGGACCGGGCGGAACCAAAACCCAGCCGTTTTCTTCCCTGGGCATGGCTCAACGCGGGCGCCGCCCTGGCAGTCGTTATTGTCTTGACTTGGGCGGTAGTCCCACTGTTATCAACCCACACCGAAGATAACCTGGTGGCGCAGGAAGTTGTTTCAAACCATGTCCGCTCACTCTTGGCCAGCCACCTCACCGATGTTATGTCATCCGACCAGCATACGGTAAAACCCTGGTTCAGCGGCAAGCTCGATTTTTCACCGCCGGTGGAAGACTTTGTGCCACAAGGTTTCCCCTTGATCGGCTGTCGGCTGGACTATCTCAAAAACAAAACGGTCGCAGCACTGGTTTATCAGCATCGCCAGCACTACATCAACCTGTTTGTCTGGCCGGCCGATACGGGTTCGGCCACAGCGCCCAAAGTGTTGTCGCGCCAGGGTTACCAGATGGTCCACTGGACACAATCCGGCATGCACTTCTGGGCGGTGTCCGAATTGAATCAAGACGAGTTGCGGCAATTTGCCAGCTTGGTACAGCAGCCAACGTAAGCGCAATGGGCTGAACCAGACAGCTGGCCAAGCACAGCCGGGCTGTGCTTGGTGCCGCATCACCACTTCTCTACGACGTTACTTCCCGGTGTCAGGATTTTTCTGAGCGTAGCCTTTGGCCGCCATGCAGGCGTCGAATAAACCTTGGTTCGTCACAGTCGAGCTTCCGCCATAACTACCATAGCCGCCATAGCCACCAGATCCCGCCGAGGATTTTTGCTGCTGCGACTCCTTCAGGCATTGTTGGTAGTCTTGATCCGCTTCCTGTTGCGGGACACCCGTTTTTTCCCATTGCACGGCAGCGTCAGCACATCCAGCCATTAGAATGGCCATCGAAATTAGAAAATACTTGAGCATAAGTTCTCCTTTCATTTTTGCACTCCATTAAGTCACTCCACAAACCTCCGTCACGCGCGTGCAATAAGCACATGCAGCCGGAATTCAAAATAGATTATTTGTTCTCGACCATTTTCGCCGGTTTTGGCGGTGGAAGGTCAACGTGAATCGGCGGTATGCTTTTCAGGTAAACCGCCATGGCATGACGATCAGCATCAGTGAGTTTTGAAGTTCCCTGCACCACAGCCCTCATGCCCGAACCGATGAAATCCGACTCGGGTGTCATGCCGGTCTTGAGCAACTGCTCTATGTCGGCGACAGACCAACTACCGATACCTGTCTTGACGTCCGAAGTGATGTTCGGCGCATTCTGCCGATCGGGACCGCCGATATTTCCAGAGAATGACTTACCGAGATTGAGCCCGCCCAGAAAATTACGCGGCGTATGACATTCCTCACAATGCGCAACGGCATGCACCAGATAATTGCCGCGATTCCAGTCTTCCCCCTTGGCCGGTTGGGTGCTGATTGGTCCGGCAGTGAAGAACAATGTACGCCAGAAGATGAGGAGCGGGCGCCAACTGAAAGGCGGCTTCGCCTCATGCGGTTTGTTTTGCAATGGGACCGCTGGCATGCTCATAATGTAGGCGTACATATCGCTCATGTCGCGATCGGTCAACTTGGTAAACGAGGTGTAAGGAAAGACCGGGAAGAGATACTCACCGTGACGCCCGACACCGCTGCGCAGCGCGGTTTTGAACTCCGCTTCAGTCCAATTCCCAATACCATACTGCTTGTCTGGCGTGATGTTGGGAGAACGGAAAGTACCAAAAGGGGTATCGAGCCCGAGGCCGCCCGAAGGGAGTTTGGGGCCAGTCACAGGAACTACATTGGTCTTGGCGGCCCCTCTGGGACCGGAATGGCAGCTATAGCAATCCGCCGCATCAAAAAGATATTTACCGCGTTCGATTGATTCCGCATCGGCAGCACGCACCTCCGTCGCTGCGACGAAGAGCCCGATCACGAATAGGGGCAGAGTAAAAAATTGAGAAAGTTTCATGACGGCAATTTCCAAAAGGGATGTTAAATGCCGAACGCGGCGGACTCGTCCAGATGTTTCGAGTCCAGCGCGTCCGACACGTGATTTAAGCAATCGATTTGATAGTCGATTTGAGTCCAGTACCTTGCGCATGCACGGAGGTGACGCCCAAACCTTGGAACGGATGGGCCGGATCCCAAGGAACGGGTGTCCTCTTCGGTTGTGAACCTGCGAGTGGGAATGGCCACATCAGCGACTCCGCTGCGTGATGAGCAATTTGCCCAGTCATATGATGATGCTCCTGATGGATATGCCCGTAGAACACTGTTACATTCTGGTAGGGCGTCAGGATGTCGATCGCCTTGGAACCATCATTGGTCGCCCAGTCCCATGCAGGGTAAAGGTCGAACAAGGGACGATGCGCGAAAACAACGATCGGCTGAGACTTGTCGTGTTTAGCCAAATCGCCCTGCAGCCATTGCAATTGGTTTTCTCCAATAAATCCGTTTGGATCCGAAACATTGTCGAGCGCGATGAAATGGATGCCCTTGTGGTCAAAGCTGTAGTTGCTAACGCCGAACATGCTCTTGTACGTTTCGCCATTGTCGAGGCCGGCATCATTCTCGCCCGGGATAAATCGCACATCCTTCACCTTAAGATTGGCAATAATGGCCTTGAATTCCGTCATGCGTTGACGGCGTATCTTTTCGTCTGGCGTGCCATGAATAAGGTCGCCGGTAAACATGATGAAATCAGGTTGGTACTCAAGGCTGTTCACGGCTGCGACAGCACGTTTTAGCGTGTTCTTCGCTTCAGGATTGGGCGGACCCTCGAAACCCCAGTGGCTGTCTGACATCTGCACAAAGAAAAAATCTTGCCCGGTTGCAGCCAAGGCACGCCCCCAAGGCCCAAGGCTCGAGGCAAAGACAACACCCCCAAGACCGGCCAGCTTAAGAAAATCTCTGCGGTTAATTTCTGAACTCATGTGATTCCTCCGGTTGTTATAGACGCCAGGAATTGACGCCGTCACCATGCAATACCGGTAAGACGGGCACTTTATTCCCACGGACTCACCTTAGAAACAGGGACGGCCTCAAGTATCAGGCGCAGTGTCATAATTGCTTTAACATCTTAACTGGAAAAACAAAGTTGTGTCCCCCGGATTATGGGCATTCAGCCTTTGCCTTGGGTCGGAAATGCCCGTGCCCTAATGTCCCGTTATTGACTCTTAATCTGAAGCCGCCGTGAGCCGTTTGTTCTGTATAATGCGGCCTCGGCGCCAATCACATGAAAGAACAATTACTGTAACAATGAAGCTTTCTTTCAATCAATCCTTTGCCGCGTGGTTCGCTCTTGCAATTTTCATGATGTTCAGCGTACTGGCGGTACTCTATTTTTCGTTATCCCGAACAGCCGATCTTGATGCCTGGGTGGTGCGTACGCGGGATGTAATTGATACGCTGAACGAAATTAGCGCTACCACCAGCAATATGGAAAGCGCAGGCCGTAGTTACGTCATTACAGGCCAGACCAGATCTCTCGAACCATACAGCGTTGGAAAAGATCAAGCCAGTCAATTGAGTGTCGCTCTTTCAACTCAGGTCTCGGACAATCCACTGCAAACAAAACGCGCGCAGCAACTCCGCGCCAAGTTGCTTGAACGGATTGCCCTCAGTGCAGACATGATTACCCTTCGTGAACAAGCAGGGTTTGACCAAGCACGTGCTTTTGTCATCACTGGTCGCGGCACCCAAGTTATGGGTGAAGTCAACATGCTGGTGAGCGAAATGAAAGCAGAAGAAAAAGGATTGCTGGTACTCCGCACACAAAAGGCCGCGCAGGAACGCGGTTTGGCCATGATATTGGGGATAACGGGTGTGTTGCTCAGTATCCTCATCATTAGCCTTGTCTTTGCGCATGTCCACCGCGAGGGGCGCCGTCGAATGACCCTGGAGGTTGAGCTTTCAGCCACCAATCGGCATTTAGAATCCAGCCTGGAACGCGCCGATCGTTTGATACAAGAAAAACAAATGATTGATCACCTTGATGGCCTCTTGCATAACTGCAAGACCATTGAAGAAGCACGAGAGATTATTGGCAAAGAACTGCGTCGGGCGCTACCTGATATGCGTGGTGCATTGTACTTGTTTCGCGCGTCGCGCAACTTGGTCGAAGCTATAGCGGACTGGAATACGCCGCACGCGCTGGAAAGCAGTCAGTCATTTGCACCGGACGAGTGTTGGGCGCTCAAGAGTGGCTCTCGGCATGTCATGCGCAGCCCTGACGATATTGCGTGTCCCCACGTTGATTGTCATGTGACGGAAGCCGCTCTATGCGTACCAATGAACACCCACGGACAGCTCATTGGCGTTATTTCTGTTGAGGGCACCCAAGGGCAATTCGATGCAGCCCGGATTGACTTCATTGCCCGCCTTGCCGACCAAATTGGCATGTCGCTCGCGACGTTACAATTGCAGCAACAACTACGCGACCAGTCGTTGCGTGATCCGCTCACGGGCCTTTTCAACCGGCGCTATTTCGAGGCCATGATCGAAAAAGAAGTAAGACGGACTGATCGAAAGCGTCAGACCCTTGGTTTTGTCATGATTGATATTGATTACTTCAAACGAACCAACGACCAGTATGGTCATCAGATTGGTGATCTTATTCTGCAAGGCGTCAGCGATACCCTGAGCAAGAACACCCGTGCTGATGACATTTTATGCCGTTATGGAGGCGAAGAGTTCCTTTTGGTATTGGCCGACGCCAATCTGCAAGTAACCCAAGAACGTGCCGAGGTCTTGCGTGAGGCTGTTGAAAAGCGAGTTGTCATGTTGAGCGATGGGTCTACTGCGCGCAGATCCACAATATCGCTTGGTGTCGCCATCTATCCTGACGATGGTCGCAGCTGGCGCGATGTATTGCAAGCTGCGGATCAGGCGCTTTATCGAGCGAAAGCAGAGGGGCGCAACAGAGTGGTCGCGGAAGCAGCCACACCGATAAAAGGGGTGGCATCTAATGCTTCGGCATAAGAGTACTGCCCTTTCTGATTCCGTCCAGTATATTCTCCAGCCGCTTCACCGATACGATCACCGGTGTTTTCAGCTCTTGCGCAAATAATGACACGCGCAGCTCCTGCAACAACCAGGCGAACTCACCCACACGGGCATCCCCTTTGCCTTGCTGCGTCTGGCGTAACGCTTGCCAAGCCTGCAACAGCGGTTGCAACTGCGTCATGCACTGTGCATCACGTGCCGGATTGCTGCGCAGTTTGTCGATGCGCAGATTGATTGCCTTGAGATAACGCGGCACATGTTGCAAACGTTCATACGGCGTATCAGCGATGAAGCGTTTGTGCAGCAGCCATTCGAGTTGGGCACGCACGTCCTGATTTGCCTGACCGTGCAATTTTAGTTGCGGCAGGCTTTTTTCCACCACGTGATATTCGCTGAGTACATTGCCAACCAACCGCGCAAGTTCTTGTGCGATCAGGAGCAGGCGGTTTTTTGCCTCTTTGCCACGCGCGGTGAATTCTGCTTCGTTTGCGGGCAACGGGTCATTCAGGCAACAACGCTCGAAGGTCATCGCCAATATCTGTTGCTGCAACTCCTGTTGCGTGCCGAACGGCATGAATAACATGCCCAATCGTTGCGCATCGGGCAAATTTTTATCCAGATATTTCACCTGTTCCCTGAGCAACAGCATGAACAAGCGAAGCAACCCGCCGCGATGTGCAGCCCGAGCGGTATCACGCGTATCAAAGGCGCGTAACACTACCGCATCACCTTCATCAACCAGTGCGTTGAACAAGGTGACGTTTTGTCCGGCACGCTGCACTTCTCGTGTTTCGGTCAGCCCGCCGAAACTCCACGAGGTATAGCGTTGCTCTGAAACGGCTGCATCTTTTTCCCCGGATGCGGCAGCCCCTGAGCCAGAAAGCCTGGCAGAAACAGCACGCGGCGCAAGCTCGCCATGCAATTGGACAAAATTGCGCGACATGCCAAGTTGTCGGCCATGTTCGTCCACAATGCGAAAATTCATCAGCAGGTGCAGGGGCAACTGTTCAAGGCGAAACGCATCCAGCGGTACATCGACCTGCTTCTGCTCACGGACATAGCGCGCCAATGCCGGTAACAAAGGACTATTGACAGTGACCATCTCACGACAAAAGGCAACGGAAAATTCCGGCACCGGCACCAGATGGCGGCGTAATTTTTGCGGCAGGGTCTTGATGAGTTGCGTCACCTTTTCTGCCAGGATACCCGGCACCAGCCATTCACAACGCGCGGCATCCACCTGATTGATGAGCGCCAGCGGTACGCTACAAGTAATGCCGTCGTCATTCTTGCCGGGCGAAAAGTTATAGCTCAGCGCAAAGTTGATGTTGTTAATCTTCAACTGTGGCGGAAATTGATCAGTGGTGATGCCGGCTGCCTCATGGCGCATTAAGTCATCGCGCTGCAAATACAGCAGCTTCGGCTGATCGCGCTCCGCCTCTTTGCGCCACGCTTCGAACGCCGCACCGTTATGAATGTGATTCGGTATACGGCTATCGTAAAACGCAAAAATCAATTCTTCGTCCACCAACACATCCGGGCGACGTGCCTTGTGTTCCAGTTCTTCGATGTCCCGTATCAGTTTTTGGTTATGCGCAAAGAACGGCGCCCGCGTTTCAAACTCACCACCCACCAGTGCCTGGCGAATGAAAACTTCGCGTGATTCCGCCACATTCATCGGCCCATAATGGACGCGCTTTCTGGCATTCAGTAGCAACCCATGTAAAGTGCTGCGCTCATAGGCCACTACTTGCGCAGCTTTCTTTTCCCAATGCGGGTCGTAATAATGTCGCTTGATCAGATGTGCACCCACTTCTTCCAACCACTCCGGCTCAATACGTGCCACACAACGCGCATAAAGACGGTGCGTTTCCACCAGTTCACCGGCTATTACCCATTTGCTGCCTTTTTTTGCCAGCACGGAATTCGGCGCAATAAAAAATTTGATGCTGCGCGCGCCCAGATATTCGTTGCCTTCCATGCTTTTCATACCAATGTTGCCGAGCAACCCGCATAACAGCGCTTTATGGATTTGTTCATAGCTGGGCGGCAGTTTATTACTGCGCATGCCCATTTCAGCAACTTGTCCGTGCAACTGCTGATGCAATTCTCGCCACTCACGCAACCGTAACGGCGACAGAAAATTCTTGCGACATGCTTCTGCCAACAGACGATTGGACTGTTTGTGCGCCACGGCCTGCTCGAACCACGCCCAAATTTTCAGGTATGCGAGAAAATCAGAACGCTCATCGGCAAACTGCTTGTGTGCTGCATCCACCGCCTCTTGCCTGTCCAGCGGTCGTTCACGCGGGTCTTGCACTGACAAGGCGCTGGCGATGATGAGGATTTCGGTCAGGCAGTCATATTGCTTTCCCGCCAGCAGCAAGCGTGCGATTTTCGGATCGAGCGGCAGTTTGGCAAGTTCGTTTCCGAGACGGGTGAGTTGTCGCGCCTCATCAATGGCATCCAATTCAGCGAGCAACTGATAGCCATCCGCGATCATGCGCGGCGCAGGCGGTTCGATGAACGGAAATTCAGCAATATCGCCCAGCTCCAGCGCAGCCATGCGCAAAATGACGGTGGCCAGCGACACACGGAAAATTTCCGGATCGGTAAACGCTTCGCGCTGCAAAAAGTCCGCTTCGTCGTACAAACGAATGCACACACCGCTCATCACACGCCCGCAACGTCCGGCGCGCTGATTGGCCGCAGCGCGCGAAATTTTCTCGATATGCAATTGCTCAACTTTTTGCCGGATGCTGTAACGATTCATGCGTGCCAGACCGGAGTCGATCACATAGCCGATATTGGGCACGGTCAGCGAAGTTTCCGCCACGTTGGTCGCCAATACCACGCGGCGCAGCCCACCGGTTTTGAATACTTTGTCCTGCTCGGCTGCCGACAACCGCGCGAACAACGGCAGCACTTCGATACCCTTGGGGTGATGCTTGCGCAGTGCTTCTGCGGTATCACGAATCTCACGCTCGCCCGGCAAAAATACCAGCACATCGCCACGCAGACCGCCCGCTGCCAACTCGTCCAATGCAGAACTCACCGCTTGGGGTATATCCTGCGCATCACCCGCCTCATTCACCTGCGGCGGGCGATAGCGCGTTTCGATCGGGTAACCACGCCCGGATACTTCCACCAGCACGGCATCAAAATGTCTGGCGAAGCGCTCCGCATCCAATGTGGCAGAGGTAATGATGAGTTTCAGATCGGGGCGCTGCGGCAGCAACCGCTTGAGATAGCCCAACAGAAAATCGATGTTCAGACTACGCTCGTGCGCCTCGTCTACGATCAGCGTGTCATAATTTTTCAGTAACGGATCACTATGTATCTCCGCCAGCAGAATGCCGTCCGTCATCAGTTTAATACTGGTATCCGGCGACACCTTGTCATGAAAGCGCACTTTGTAACCGACCGCTCCACCCAGTTCGGTTTTCAGTTCGACCGCAATGCGTGCCGCCACTGATCGCGCGGCAACACGCCGTGGTTGGGTGTGCCCGATGCAACCTGATACACCACGTCCAAGCGTTAAACAAATTTTTGGCAGTTGTGTGGTTTTACCCGAACCAGTTTCACCACATACAATCACAACTTGATTTTCAGCAATGGCGCGTGCTAGATTCTCGCGCATGCCAACCACCGGCAGGTCGGCAGGAAATTCAATCTCGGCAAGAGACTCAAGACGCGCTTGACGGCGCAAGGCATTCGGAGATAAAAGGACAGATTCCATCATAAAAAGCAGGGTAAAAGATTTGCCGTCAGCGGCTCTCCATGATATTTAGCAGGCCGGAACGGCCGCCGCAGGGATTGTAAAACACTTCGCAGCACAACAGAAAAATGCGCGAAGTGACAGAAGATGATTTTGATGAATATCATCTACCCAACTCGCACGAGGGCAGACTCAATGGAAGTTTTGCTTAGACGCTTTAACGACCCCAGCCAAAGTCCTGTCGACCTGTTTGCTGATCTGGTCACCCAGCTCAGGCCGGTTCGTTACAATGACGGCGACAGTGTAACGCTTGCCATACACGCGCTGTGCCATCTGCTGGCCAATCATGCCGATCTGCGCGTTGGATTTCGCCGCAATTTACTGGCGCTGCTCAACCAGCACGAGCAGGTCTCCCTGTACGCGTCCGTCGGCATACTGCCCAACACCGGTTTCTTTTCTGAAGCGGCACGGCGCATTTCGCACAAGTTGCTGCCCGAGGTAATTGACCTAACGCACTTGAAGGATATACTCAGCCATTTTTTTAATCGCCCCAGCGATGAGGTGTGGGTTGGCTTGGTACCTGATAGTTGCTGGCTGGATTTGCTGAATATACTGCGTCTCGACAAAGAGCCGGGCAAAGCCACCACTCCCCCTGTTGTTCTGCAAGTGTCCAAAGCGATCCGGGTGCTGTCGCACCGCATTTCAGCCATCGGCCTTGAGCCGGAATTAGTCCGCCATGAACCCAGCATTGAGGAATTCGAATCCCCTTTTCTTGCACAAAATCCTGAGGCGCTCGCCTATCTGACCCGCTACGAAAATTGGTGGATCAATCCTGATAGCCAGTGCGACGACGACAAACAATTACTGGTATTACTCGATCAGTGCAATAAATTGATCGAGCGCATCCATCGTCATGCTGCACTCGAGGGCACCAGCATCAGGCTGACTTTCGTACTCAAGCGCCTGCAGCAACATCTGGATCGATTCGCCATACTGCTTGCCCTGCTTGATTCGTTGCGCGAGGATCGCACCGGCCGGGCTAGTTATGCAATCGCTATCGGGCTGTTTAAAACACTAGTGCATGCGCAGTGTCGCAAGAATGATTTATATGAACACTGGCGGCAGAGTGTCGGATTGCTGGCTTTGCGCGTCACTGAAAATGCCAGCCGTGCCGGCGAACATTACATCACCGAAACCCGTTCTGAATACTTTGCCATGTGGCGTTCTGCACTCGGTGCAGGTTTCATCGTGGCTTTTATGGCCATGTCGAAACTTTATATCGGCAAATATGAATTGGCGCCGCTGACTTATGCACTATTGGTCGGCCTCAACTACGGGCTAGGCTTTGTACTGATACACGTTCTACACTGCACGCTGGCCACCAAACAACCAGCCATGACCGCCGCAGCCATTGCTGCCAGCATCGATGAGCACTCAGGTAAACAACCTGATTTAGAAAATCTGACCTCCTTGATCGCCAGTCTGGTGCGCAGCCAGTTGGCCGCAATTCTCGGCAATGTATTCCTTGCTATCCCGATGTCCATTGCGCTTGGGCTGGCCGTATTCTGGCTGACGGGTGTGCCATTTATCGACACCGAACAAGCCGGTTACTTACTTGATGGAATCCATCCGCTGCATAGCGGCGCGTTAGTTTATGCGGCTATTGCCGGCATCGGCCTGTTTCTGTCCGGACTAATCGCTGGTTATTACGACAATCTCGGCACTTACAACAACATCCCGCGCAGGCTGATACAACTTAAATGGCTGCGACGTATACTCGGCGCCGAGCGACAACAAAAATTTGCCCGCTATGTGGAGAATAATCTGGGCGCGCTTGCGGGTAATTTCTTTTTTGGGTGCATGCTTGGTGCCATACCGGCACTGAGTACTCTATTGGGGTTGCCGCTGGATGTTCGCCACATCACTTTTTCATCAGCGTATCTCGGCTTTGCGTCCGTCGCTTTCGATTTTCATCTGGCATGGGGCGTAGTTGCGTGGTCAGTGGCTGGCATCGCGTTGATCGGCTGCACCAATCTTGCCGTCAGTTTCTCTCTCGCCTTGATTACCGCCTTGCGCGCCCGCCAGGTTTCTTTCGCGCAGGAAAAAATGCTTCTTGCCAGCGTGCTTAAGCGGCTCATCCACCATCCGCGCGAATTTTTCCTTCCGCCTAAAGCAATAAAATCCACCGTGCCAGAGCAGAGCGCCCAAGTTGATTAGTAAATGCACATTGCAAGTAATCCGAACGATACCCATTGCCCAGCTTATCTGAAAATATAATTTAATCTTTGCGGCCTTAGTGCCGATTAATGATAAATACTGACAAAATAACCGGTACTCGAAAGGAGCTGGCGCGTGCAAATTATCTGGAACGGTAATCTTGTCGTTTTGTCCATTTTGATCGCCATCCTGGGCAGTTTTGCGGCACTCTCCCATGCGGAACGCATGCGCGAAAGCACCGGGCGGGCAGCCAAGGTTTGGATGGTGGCCGGTGGCGTAACGCTGGGCATCGCAGTCTGGTCGATGCACTTCATCGGCATGCTGGCTTTTCATCTGCCTATACCGATAGGCTATGATACTTTTCTGACCTTCGTTTCGATACTGCCCGCCGTTGCCGCTGCACTACTAGGTTTCTATCTACTGCAAAGCGCCACCATGCAGTTGCGGCGAATTGCCATTGGCGGTTTTTTGATGGGAATAGGCATCACTACCATGCATTACACCGGCATGGCGGCGCTTAAAATGCAACCAGCGATTGATTATGATCCGCTGATTTTCGGCCTTTCGTTATTTATCGCTATCGCCGCCTCCATTGGGGCGTTGCTGATTGTATATTTCAGTGAAAAATCCAGCTTACCTCGTCTGGCCTGGCACTCGCTAGGCGCACTCATTATGGCCGGCGCCATTGCCGGTATGCATTATACCGCCATGGCAGGAGCGGCCTTTGCTCCTGGCAGTATCTGCACGGCAAGTGGTAGTCGTATCGAACCCACGCTTCTGGCCTTTATCATCGCGGCAGCTGTTTTTGTGCTGGTCAGTGGCGGCTGGATTGCCAATTTGATTGACCGGCGTTTTACCCAGCAGCGTGTCAAGTCAGTTATCACACAAAAACAGATGATTCTTTTGGAGGCATGTATCGAAAGATCGAATGACATTGTGATGATTACCGAGGCTGAGCCTTTTCATGAACCAGGGCCAAAGATCGTGTTCGTGAATGACGCATTTGAAAAACGCACCGGGTTCAGTCGTGAGGAGATCATAGGCAAGACGCCGAGAATGCTGCAAGGCACAAAAACACAACGTAGTGAACTTGATCGTATCGGCGCGGCACTCAAGAAATGGCAACCCATACGGGCCGAATTAATCAATTACACCAAGTCTGGAGCAGAATTCTGGCTGGAGCTTGATATCGTACCGATTGCAGACTCAATAGGCTGGTATACCCATTGGATCGCTATTGGACGCGACATTACCCAGCGCAAGCAGGCAGAGCTTGATCTGTCGCGTTTGGGACGCGCACTGGAATTGCGCAATGCATTGAGCCAAGCGATTATCCATAGCGCCGACGAGCCTGCTTTACTTAATCAGGCTTGTCAATTTGCAATAGATATTGGCGGCTATTGCTCTGCGTGGGTGGGCTACAAACAAGATGACGCCAGTAAAACCATTGACCCAGTTGCGGTAGTTGGCCCCGCCTTTGAACATATCAAAGGGAACAAAATTAGCTGGTCTGAGGATGTAACTGAAGGTCTCGGTCCTGTGGGACGCAGTATCCGCAGTGGCACAGCCTTTGTTTGCGAAGACTTTACCCAAGCAAACTTCTTCCGCTCTTGGCTCGCATCGGCGCAGAAATCCGGGCTGACTGGCGCGGTATATTTGCCATTGCGTGATCAACAAAATACCTTTGGCATATTTGTCTTGTATTTGAATGAAGTCCGCACGATTGCAGCTCAAGAGATCGCCCTATTGCAAGCACTGGTAGATGATCTGGTTTTTGGGATCATGTCTCTACGCGCGCAACAGAAACAACGACGTGTACAGTCTGCCATATTAAAAATAACTACCAGTGTTTCGGCTCATTTCTTTGAGCAACTTGCCAGTAATATGGCGGAGGCTGTAGGTGCTGACGGTGTATTCATTGCACGTCTCCTACCCGGCCAGCCTGTCATAGCAAGAACAATCGTTGGCATTACTGATGGCGAGCAAGTCGCAAATTTCGAGTATCTAGTCTCCGATACGCCCTGCAAGAGGTTGCTGCTGGATGGTGAATGTGTCATCTCTAATCATTTAACCGAAAGTTTCCCAAACTCCATTTCACTCAACCTTTTTGGCGCTCAAGCCTATGTCGGACGGGGGCTGCTGGGCACCTCTGGTCAACCTCTTGGGTTTATGTATTTACTTTTCCGCAAGCCATTGGAAAAAACTGATTTCATCCTTGCAACGTTGAAAATATTCGCCACCCGCGCTGCAGCCGAACTGGAAAGGCTGGCTGCAGATGCGCGGATGCGCGAACAAGCCTCGCTCCTTGACAAAGCGCGAGACGCAATCATTGTGCGCAGTCTGGATCATCGGATTCTTTACTGGAACAAGAGTGCCGAGCGACTGTATGGCTGGACGGCGGCAGAGGCGATGCAAACACAGATGGATGAACTCATTTATCAAAACCCTGCTGATTTGTACCAGACGGTCAGTATAGTGCTCAAAAATCGGGAATGGGTTGGTGAATTCAACCAACGGAAAAAGGACGGTACTCTACTGACAGTCGAGGGGCATTGGACATTAGTTGATGATGAACAGGGAAATCCACAATCCATACTGGCCATCAATACCGACATCACCACGCGTAAAGTCGCGCAGGAAGAAATCCAGCAACTTGCCTTTTATGATTCGCTCACCAAGCTACCGAACCGGCAACTCCTGCTTGATCGTTTGAAACTGGTCATGGCTAACAGCTCGCGCGATAACAGAATCGGGATGTTGATGTTTATTGATCTGGATCACTTCAAAACTTTGAACGACAGTCTGGGGCATGACGTTGGCGACCTGTTGCTCAAGGAAGTTGCTACTCGATTAATGCGTTGTGTGAGAGCGGGGGATACGGTTGCCCGATTTGGTGGCGACGAATTTGTAGTATTGATGGCTGAATTAAGTCAGGAAGTTGACGCCGCCGTTAATCAGGCGAAGAAAGTAGCTGAAAAAATCTTCGGCACACTTAACGAACCTTATCATCTGGCTGGTCACACGCACAGCAGCTCGCCCAGTATAGGCATCACACTCATTAACCAGCAGTCACATAATGTAGAAGAATTATTGAAACAGGCTGACCTTGCAATGTATCAGGCCAAGGCAGCAGGTCGAAATACATTACGTTTTTACGATACCGAGATGCAGAACACCATCAATATCAAAGTCGCTCTGGAAAACGACATCAGACACGCCTTGACGAATAAAGAGTTTCTTCTCTACTACCAACCACAAATAGACAACCACCGGCAAATAATTGGCGCTGAGGCCTTGATTCGTTGGCGCCACCCCACGCGTGGCATAGTTTTACCGGGACATTTCATACCTCTGGCAGAAGAAACCAGGTTGATTCTTTCACTCGGTCGCTGGGTGCTGGAAGCGGCATGTAACCAATTGGTCGCCTGGGAAAAACAACCTGAAACCGCCGAGCTGTTACTGGCAGTCAACGTCAGCGTTTACCAATTCCGGCAGCCCGATTTCGTGCAACAGGTGTTGCAAATTCTTGAAAAAACGGGCGCAAATCCATTCAGACTCAAGCTGGAACTCACAGAAAGTTTGCTGGCAAACAATCTGGAAGACATCATCGAAAAGATGACGCTCTTGAAAACCAAAGGCGTTGGTTTTGCTCTTGATGATTTTGGTACCGGATATTCTTCACTTTCTTATTTGAAACAATTACCGCTAGACCAGTTGAAGATTGATCAGTCCTTTGTCAGAGATATACTGACAGATCCAAATGATGCAGCCATAGCACGCGCAGTTGTTACTTTGGCACAAAGCTTGGGTTTGGAGGTGATAGCAGAGGGCGTGGAAACCGAGGAACAACGTGAATTCCTGCTGCAAAATAACTGTTATATCTATCAAGGTTATTTGTTCAGTCAACCAATGCCCATAGATAAATTCGAAGTCTACATACGGAACAATAGTTCCAATTTAACTGCGCAGACCGACTAAATAAAAACAGGTTAGCCATACTGGCTAACCTGTTGATGGATTGGTGGGTCGTGGTGGACTTGAACCACCGACCAAAGGATTATGAGTCCTCTGCTCTAACCAACTGAGCTAACGACCCATGAAAGCCTAGTTTTCGTTATCGAGAAAGCTTTTTAATTTCTCTGAGCGCGATGGGTGACGGAGCTTGCGCAGTGCCTTGGCTTCAATCTGGCGGATACGCTCACGCGTGACATCAAACTGTTTGCCAACTTCTTCCAAGGTATGGTCAGTATTCATCTCAATGCCAAAGCGCATGCGTAATACTTTTGCTTCACGTTGCGTCAGGCTATCAAGAATATCTTTGGTTGCACCGCGCAGATTTTCGTACACCGCCGCATCAATCGGCACGGTGGTATTCGAGTCTTCGATAAAATCACCCAGATGAGAATCGTCGTCATCTCCAACCGGCGTTTCCATCGAGATCGGCTCTTTGGAAATTTTCAAAATCTTGTGTATTTTATCTTCGGTCATCTCCATTTTCATGGCCAGTGTCGCCGCATCCGGTTCAAAGCCGGTTTCCTGCAAAATCTGTCGCGAGATACGGTTCATTTTGTTGATGGTCTCGATCATGTGCACCGGAATACGAATGGTACGTGCTTGATCGGCAATCGAGCGGGTAATCGCCTGGCGTATCCACCATGTTGCATAGGTTGAGAATTTATAGCCGCGCCGGTATTCAAATTTATCCACTGCCTTCATCAGGCCAATATTACCCTCCTGAATCAGGTCGAGGAACTGCAACCCGCGATTGGTATATTTTTTGGCGATAGAAATTACCAGTCGCAGATTGGCCTCAATCATGTCGCGTTTGGCGCGGCGTGCTTTGGCTTCGCCGTTGGTCATTTGCCGGTTGATCTCTTTCAGGTCCTTGATCGGGATGCCAATGCGTTGTTGCAAATCAAGCAGGCGTTGCTGTTGTTCCACGATTGCGTATTCATAGCGCACCAGAGTTTCGCTGTAGGGTTTTTTCGCCTTTAACTCCTGCGTCACCCATTTCAAATTATCTTCGTTACCCGGAAAAGTTTTGATGAAATGCGGGCGCGGCATTTTTGCTTTGCTGACGCACAGATCCTGGATGCTGCGCTCACAGCGACGCACTTCTTCAACCAGGCCGCGCATGGTGTCGCACAATGCATCCACCTGTTTGGCGGAGAAACGGAAATTCATCAATTCGTCAGAAATGCCGGATTGAAATTTGTCGTACTGCCTGCTGCGATAGCCATATTTATCGTAGGCCTTGCCCATTTTTACAAACAAATCGGCAATCACGGCAAACCGTTCCAGTGCATCTATTTTTAACTGCGCCAGGCTGGCAGCAGCAGCGGCGGCGGCGGCTTCTTCATCCTCTTCTTCATCACCCAAATCTGCGCTTTCCTGCTCCACCTCCAAATCGGTTTCCGGGCCGATGACCGCTTCATCCTGACTATCCACAAAACCATCGATCAAATCATCTACGCGCAGCTCATTGTTTTCGATTTTATTTGCGAGAATCAGGATTTCCTGAATCGTGACTGGACAGGCAGAAATCGCCTGAATCATGTGCTTCAGGCCTTCTTCTATACGTTTGGCGATTTCGATTTCTTTTTCGCGCGTCAACAGATCGACCGTGCCCATCTCGCGCATATACATGCGCACCGGATCTGTGGTGCGGCCAAATTCAGAATCAACAGTGGTCAATGCCGCTTCAGCTTCTTCGGCTGCGTCTTCATCCGCTACTGCCGGGCTGGCATCAGACATGATCAGCGCTTCAGTATCGGGCGCCACGTCATAGACCAGAATGCCCATGTCGTTGATCATGCTGACCACGCCTTCGATTTGCTCGACTTCAAGCATGTCAGGCAAGTGGTCGTTGATTTCTGCGTAGGTAAGATAGCCACGATCCTTGCCAAGCATGATCAGGGCTTTCAGGCGTGTGCGGCGCGCCTCCATATCCTGCTGTGGATCCACCACTGTCGGGTGGATGGGCGCGGTTTTTTTCTTTTCTTTAGGTGTTGCCATAATCTGATCCCAAGTCTGCTAGTTGATGCGCTTAAAAGCGCCCGATTATACCCGATTTCGTCAGCTTTTTTCCTGCTTTACAAATGCTTAACCGCGCGCTGAGTTAGCTGGTCAGTTACGTTGCAGCAGGAGCAAGTATTGCTCTCGCTCCGGGTCGCTGAGACTCGCCAAGCCACCTTGCCCTAATTTCGTCTGTAGCACCTGAAACTGTTCCTGCCGCTGTCTTTCATCCAGCTTACTGACTATCCCGTTAAACTCGGCGGTCACATCAAAACTTTCACCCCAGTTCAAGGTTTCTGTCTGCACCTCCACCAGTATTTTTTCATGGCTAGTACCTTGAAATAATTGTGCCAAGGCAGCGCCACTGATTTCAAAGTCAGCTTCGCGTAATACGAGCAACAGCGCCCGAATTACCTCGGCCTCTGCGCCCTGGACATGCCACTCACTGGGCATTTGCCGCCCCAGAGCAGGCTGGGCAATCAGACATTGCAACAAGCGCCGATAGGCTGAAGGAGGCGCTCGACCGGATTTTTGCAACCCAGCTCGAGCTGGGCGCGCCACCGGTTTGATTTGGTACAAAGCCTCCAGCTCCGCTTGGCTGACGCCCGAGCGTGCGGCAACTTCCTTGCGCAGCAGCAGCGCAGTAGCAGGCGCGACAATTGCGGTCAGTAATGATTTGGCGCGTTGCAATAATTGATTGCGCCCTTCCTGGCTATTCAAATCCAGTTCTGCGCTGAGCTCACGTAATAAATAAATCGACAACGGCATGGCTTCGTGCACGCGCTGCTCAAAATCGGCCGTGCCAAACTCACGAATGTAACTATCTGGATCATGTTCGACCGGCAAAAACAGGAAGCTGATGCGTTTGCCATCCTGTAATTGTGGCAGTGCGTTTTCCAGTGCGCGCCAGGCCGCGCGCTGACCGGCTTGGTCGCCGTCAAAACAAAACACAACGTGCTCGGCAAGACGTAATAATTTTTGCACATGGTGGGGTGTGGTCGCCGTGCCCAAGGTGGCGACGGCATATGACACACCATGTTGTGCCAATGCCACCACATCCATATAGCCTTCTACTACCAGTACTTGCTGCGCGGTACGAATGGCTTTTTGCGCCTGATACAAGCCATAGAGTTCGCGGCCTTTTTCAAACAACGGGGTTTCCGGCGAATTGAGGTACTTGGGTTCGCCTTTGTCCAGCACTCGCCCGCCAAAACCGATGGTCTGACCGCGAATATTAACGATAGGAAACATGATGCGGTCGCGAAACCGGTCATAGCGCTTGTTTTCGTCGGCGCTGATTACCAAACCCGTTTCGTTCAGCACCGGGTCTTGATAATTCGGAAACACCGCAGCGAGATTCTGCCACTCATCCGGCGCGTAACCAATACCGAATTTTGCTGCGATCTCTCCGCTTAATCCGCGCTGCTTGAGATAGTCAATTGCGCACGGCGATGATTTGAGTTGTTCGCGGTAATAACGTGCGGCGGTTTGCATCACCTCATACAAATCCGGAGCAATTTTCTGGTATGCCTCACCTGCTACCTGAGGCTCGCGCGGAACTTCCAGACCGATGCCGCGTGCCAACTCCTCAATTGCGTCTACATAGCCCAGACCAACGTGTTCCATAACGAAGCTGATTGCGCTGCCATGCGCACCGCAACCAAAGCAATGATAGAACTGTTTGGACTGGCTGACAGTAAATGAAGGGGATTTTTCGTTATGAAACGGGCAGCAGGCTGTGTAGTTGGCGCCGGTTTTTTTGAGCGGCACATAACGCTCGACCACCTCAATGATATCGAGACGATTAAGCAGATCCTGAATAAAGCTCTTTGGAATCAAATCAGCCCCATTCCTTCAAGATCGACGCAGCAAGTGCCGCACAAACAGGGTCAAGCGAAAACTACTTGGATAACTGTGCTTTTATCAGTGCCGAGACTTTACCCATATCAGCACGTCCGGCTAACTTAGGCTTGAGCACCGCCATCACCTTGCCCATCTCCTGAGGGCCAGACGCACCGGTTGTGCTGATCGCCTCGACCACGGCCGCCGTAATTTCAGCCTCGCCGAGTTGTTGTGGCATGTAGTTTTTCAACACACTCATTTCAAACTTCTCGACATCCGCCAAATCCTGACGTCCTGCCGCTTCGTATTGACTAATGGAATCACGGCGCTGCTTATTCATTTTTTCGATAATGACCAGCACGTCGGTATCAGATAATTCAATACGCTCATCCACTTCACGTTGCTTCATGGCAGCGAGCAACAAACGAATAGCCCCGAGGCGCGCCGTATCCTTGGCGCGCATTGCGGTTTTCATGTCTTCGGTGATTTGTTGCTTAAGACTCATTTTGAACCCAAGCGCATGCCCAGAAAGAAAGGGCTTGGCAATCAGTACAGCTTAGGTGGCAGTGTTTGCCCGATGATGCGTTTGTAATGCCGCTTCACCGCTGCCGCCAGCTTACGCTTACGTTCAGCGGTTGGTTTTTCGTAAAATTCGCGCGCGCGCAAATCAGTCAGCAGGCCAGTCTTTTCCACAGAACGCTTAAAGCGACGCATCGCAACTTCAAACGGTTCATTCTCTTTAACTCGTACAGTTGTCATAAACAAACTACCTTCCAGCAAAAAAACAGGGAGGCGATTCTAACAAAACAACCCGTTCCCGCACAACCAGTATTTAATTGACCGTAATTCGGGAAAATTTTCGTTTGCCCACCTGGGCAACCACCACGCTGCCCGCCTTTACCAGCGTGGCTTTGTCGTTAATGAGTTCGCCATCCAGTTTTACTGCGCCCTGCTGAATCATGCGCATCGCTTCGGATGTCCCATCGACCAACCCAGCCTGTTTGAGCAGTTGCGGCACGGTAATGCTGCCGTCAGGTGCAGAAACACTGGCTTCCGGCATGTTTTCCGGCAACACGCCCTGACGGAAACGCGCTTCAAATTCTGCCAGCGCATTTTCGGCGTCTTGCCGGGTATGGAAGCGCGTCACGATTTCTTGTGCCAACAACACTTTGATATCGCGCGGATTGCGCCCGTCGGCCACCTCGGCACGCCAGCCATTAATCTCGCCCATACTGCGCCAGGATAGCAACTCCAGGTAACGCCACATCAAGGTGTCGGAAATTGACATCAACTTGCCAAACATTTCTGGCGGCGCATCGGTAATGCCCACGTAATTACCCAGCGACTTGGACATTTTGTTTACACCATCCAATCCCTCCAATAATGGCATGGTGAGCACACACTGAGTCGGCTGCCCGTAATGTTTTTGCAATTCTCGCCCCATCAACAAGTTAAATTTCTGATCGGTACCGCCCAGCTCAACGTCTGCCTTGAGTGCTACCGAATCATAGCCTTGCACCAAAGGATAGATGAATTCGTGAATGGCGATCGGTTGATTACCCCGATATCGTTTGGAAAAATCATCACGCTCCAGCATGCGTGCCACGGTGTGCGTCGCTGCCAGCTTGATCAAATCTGCGGCATTAAAACGGTCCATCCAGGTCGAATTGAACACAATCTCGGTTTTTTCCGGATCCAGCACTTTGAACACCTGTTCGCGGTAGCTCCGTGCATTTTCAATAATCTGTTCTCGCGACAACGCGGGTCGGGTGGCATTCTTGCCAGAGGGATCACCTATCAGACCGGTGAAATCACCAATCAGAAACAACGCCAGATGGCCAAGATCCTGGAATTGACGCATCTTGTTAAGTAGCACAGTATGACCAAGATGCAGGTCCGGTGCAGTCGGATCAAAGCCCGCCTTGATACGCAACGGGCGGGCAAGCGCAAACTTGTGCAGTAAATCACTTTCCAACAGCAGTTCGTCCGCCCCGCGCTTGATCAGAGACAGCGCATCTTGTTGTGTCATATCAGCCATAAATTGTCATCCGCCTATCCTTTGGCAAGCAGCAAGTGCCGTTTATCCCGGTTTTTATATCGCCTGTCGGCGAGGTGATTCCACTCAATAATTTTTACTTGCCTTCTATCTGTTCAGTTTTGAGGGTGTGGTAGTTTCTGTTAAAGTACGCGCCAGTTAAGCACGTAACACGCTGTTATGGCAAAACGCCAAGCAGTTCACGGAGACGGAGAATGTTACCGCAAAATTCACTCAGTAAAGAACGTAAAATAAAATTACGCTGGTTCGTTACGCTATCCACCTTGCCATTGCTGGGTGTGGTGACCGCATTTGGTCTGGCATCACATAGCGATCTGGGACTGCCATCCGGCACGCTTACTGTCGCAGAGGTTGTCATCCCAAAAAATACCGCCAGCACAAACATGACTGACAGCTTTTGGCGCAGCGAACACGTGCAGCGCGGCGATACTGTGGCCGAACTGCTGCGTCGCCTGAATATAGAAGACGCAACTGCCAGCGACTATTTGCAAAAAAATTCTGTCGAAGCCGAGTCTTTCCGCAAGCTGCCAGCCGGCACTGAAGTTCAAGTCGAGACCGGTGCCGACGGGGGTTTAATTGCATTGCGTTATATCGCAGATAATGCCACGCAAATCGTCCTCGAAAAACAACCTGGCGGATTCATTGGTAAAACGCTGCCAGCCCAACTGGAAAAGCGTTTATTTGTTCGTACCGGTGAAATCAAAACCAGCTTATATGCCGCCACCGATGCAGCGGATATGCCTGATGCCGCTGCACACCAATTGATTGATCTGTTCAGCGGTGATATTGATTTTCACCATGATTTAAGAAGGGGTGATAAATTTACCGTGCTCTATGAAATGACCTACAGCAACGGGACTTTGTTGAATACCGGCCGGATTCAGGCTGCTGAATTCATCAATCAGGGCACTGCTTACCGCGCGATTTATTTTCAAAGTGATGCTCAGCACGGCGACTATTACACCCCCGAAGGCAAAAGCATGCGCAAAGCATTTTTGCGCTCACCGATAGAATTTTCACGTGTCAGTTCCGGCTTTTCTTACTCACGCTTCCACCCCATACTGAAAACCTGGCGCGCGCATAAGGGCGTTGATTTTGCTGCTGCAATGGGCACCAAAGTCAAAGCCACTGCGGATGGAGTCGTTGCCATGGCTGGCAAAGAAAATGGTTACGGCAACGTCATTATGCTCAGTCATCAGTCCCGCTATACCACGGTATACGGACATTTATCCGGCTTTGCAAAAGGATTGCATCGCGGTCAACGCGTGGCGCAAGGCGAAGTAATCGGCTATGTCGGGATGACCGGATGGGCTACCGGGCCGCATCTGCACTACGAATTCAGAGTAGATGGACAGCAACATGACCCGTTACGTGTTGCATTACCGGATGCGCGTCCAATCAGTTCTGCAGATAAAGATGTATTTCTGCCGGTGGCAAATAATTTTGTTTCTGAACTTGCCCAGCTACGTAATACCAACCTCGCTCAGCTAGACTAAGCTGATTGTGCAGCATTCGGCTGAAATCTACATAGGCCTGATGTCCGGTACCAGTCTGGACGGTATAGATGCCGCGCTGGTTGATTTAGGGCACGCTCAACCGCGACTTCTTGCGACACATTATCTGAGCTTCGATAACACACTCAAGAATAATCTGCTCGACTTACATCAACCTGTCCATAATGAATTACATCAAATGCAGATGGTCGCCAATCAACTGGCGCACTTGTATGCAGAAGCGGCCAAGCAGCTAGTCGCTTCATCCGATTTGACAGTGCGCGCCATAGGCTGTCACGGACAAACCATACGCCATTGCCCAGAGCATGGGTATACCCTGCAAATCGGCAATGCGGCATTGCTTGCCGAACTGACCAACATCCCCGTGGTAAGTGATTTTCGCAGCCGCGATATCGCAGCCGGCGGACAAGGCGCGCCACTGGTTCCCGCCTTTCACCACAACGTCATGCGTCACCCGAATATTCATCGCGTCATTGTTAATATCGGTGGCATTAGCAATCTGACTAACCTGTCGCCGGATGCAGATACCTCGGGGTTCGACTGCGGTCCCGGCAACCTGCTGATGGACGCATGGTGTGTTCAACATTTGTGTCAACCATACGATGACAACGGTGTTTGGGCGGCGTCCGGTAAAGTGCTGCCAGCCTTGTTGACGCAACTGCTTAATGAACCTTTCTTTGCCCTGCCCCCGCCGAAAAGCACGGGTCGTGATTTATTCAATATAGCCTGGTTGCGCAGCAAGCTGTGCGGCACTGAACGAGTCGAAGATGTTCAGGCGACTTTATTGGAATTGACCTGCCTGTCCATCAAGCAAGGTATAAATCAATACTGCATGGGCGCAACCGAGATTTATTTATGCGGAGGAGGTGCGCATAACAAAGCCCTGCGCAATCGTTTGATTGCTTTACTGCCTGCCTGCAAGATACAAACAACCGATGCCCTCGGTGTGGCAGGTGATTTTCTGGAGGCAGTTACCTTCGCCTGGCTGGCGCAGCAAGCGTTGCATGGCATACCCATCAATTTGACCAAAGTTACGGGCGCGCGGCATCCCTGCATACTGGGCGCAATTTACGGCAACGCTTGATACACCGAAACCACAGTATTTAACATTAACCAGGTTTGATTCGAGCAAAGAAAAACGGGGCGTGTTGCGCCCCGTAGTAACATCAATAAAACGAAACAGGGATCAGGCCGAGAACGAAGAGCCGCAACCACAAGTCGTGGTGGCGTTCGGATTCTTGATGACGAACTGCGAGCCTTCCAAGCCTTCCTGATAATCGATTTCAGCGCCAACCAGATATTGAAAACTCATCGGATCAATCAGCAACTGCACACCATTTTTGTTCAGCACCGTGTCATCCTCATTGGTCACCTCATCAAAAGTGAAACCGTACTGAAAGCCTGAACAGCCGCCACCACTAACGAACACGCGCAACTTAAGGTCGGAATTACCCTCCTCGGCGATTAATTCCTTAACCTTGTTGGCTGCGTTATCGGTAAATAACAGCGGGTCTTGTACTTCAGTCATTGCATTCATTTTTGCTCTCCTTAAAACTGCGACTATTCTACACCATTCAATTTGAAGGCGATTATTTTTTCTGGCGCTGAAACATCGCTGTGTATCAGGCGGCCTTCAATAACTGCGCCCAGCTGGATTTCCACGGTTCTATAATTAACATCGCCGGTCACTTTGGCCTTACTTTGCAACTCAAGATAATCGCTGACCGACACCAGCCCGTTGATCACGCCATTGACCACCAAATGGGTGACATGCACCTCGCCATTTACTTTGGCGTGCTCGCTCAATACCAGCGTACTCGGCTCCCCCGGAGTGGCAACCACGTTGCCATTTACCTGACCATCAATGCGCAACCCGCCGCTAAATGTCATGTCGCCCTCAATGACCGTGCCGACACCAATCAAAGTGTCAATCCGATTTTGTGGTTTGCTATGTTTTTTGCTGAACATCCCGCCCTCCTCAACTGGGTCCGACATTTTGTCGGACTTTTGGTTCGCTCGCGCCTTGCTCAAACACCCGCACCTGCACATCTTCCAGTTTTACGTCGCCGGGAAACTGGATGACCTGCTCAATGCGCTGATAATACCTGAAATTAAGCTTGAATTTCGCAACCTCCGCCGCTTCATGAGGAAACAGTTGCGTCGTTTTTTGACCATCTTTCAGCACAGTGGCAACCAACTGATAACTGCCAACAAACTCCTTGGCGCGCTGACCGCTTTGCACCAGCAACATACGTAAATGGTACTCCCCCGGTATGGCATCTTGCTCCAACTTCAAGCGATGTACCCCCAGCTCCCCGGCCTTGCCTTGTGTAGCGGTCAGATTTTGAAAAAATGCCAAGTCCTCTTGCAGGCGCATATTTTCATCGCCCATATTTTTAAGTTGTCGGAGAACCTCCTGATTATTTGCCTGCTCTATCTGGATCTGACGCTCATATTGCGTGGCACTACTTGAAAGCTGGGTAATTTCAGCCGTCAGCGCAACGACCTGACTCTTCAATTGTGCCAGTGCCTGTTGTGTCTGGCTGCGATGAAAACCAGCAAATTCAAGCCCGCTATCATATGCCCACCACGCCAGCGCGATTGCCGCCAACAGAAATGGCAGCATCATACTCCAACGCAGATACCAGGCAATATGAGGTCGCACCGACAAACGCGGCGCGGAAATGCTGAATCTTCGTTTAACCTGCCGCCACATCAGGGAAGCAATGGAACACTGTCCAGAGCAGTCGTTTCCGGCAACTCGAACATGATGTTCATATTTTGCACCGCCTGGCCTGCCGCACCCTTGACCAGATTATCAATTACGGCAAGCACCACCACCGTATCACCGTCCTGCGGCCTGTGCACTGCGATACGGCAATGATTTGCCGCGCGCACCGAACGGGTTTCGGGATGACTTCCGGCAGGCATCACGTCGACAAAATGCTCGTTGGCATAGCGTTGCTCGAATAGTGCCTGTAAGTCCGTTTCGCGTGTCAGTTTGCCATACAAGGTGGCATGTATGCCACGTATCATCGGGGTCAGATGTGGCACGAAAGTCAGCCCAACCGGCTTGCCCGCGACATGCGCCAAACCTTGCCTGATTTCAGGTAAATGGCGATGCCCTGCCACACCATAAGCTTTGAAATTATCTGCCGCTTCGGCAAACAAAATTGCAATCTCGGCTTTACGCCCCGCGCCCGATACGCCAGACTTGGCGTCAGCAATCAAACTGCCGGTATCTATCACACCGGCTTCCAGCAGCGGGATAAAGCCTAATTGCACCGCCGTGGGATAACAGCCCGGGTTGGCCACCAACCGTGCCGGTTTGATTTGAGCGCGATTCAGTTCCGGCAAGCCATATACTGCTTCTGCCACCAAGTCCGGACAGGCGTGTTTCATGCCATACCATTTTTCCCAAGCAAGTGTGTCCTGCAAACGAAAATCGGCGGACAGGTCGATCACCCTGACCCCCGCATCAAGCAGCGCACGCGCCTGCTGCATGGCAATGCCACTCGGCGTGGCAAAAAACACCAGGTCACATTGCTCCAGATGGGCTTTATCCGGATGGCTAAATGGCACATCCACGAAACCGCGCAGATTCGGAAACATTTGGCTGACCGGCGTACCGGCGTCGGTACGCGAAGTAACCGTCCGCAATTCGACTTGCGGGTGCGCAGCCAACAGACGCAGCAACTCAACGCCGGTGTAACCTGTCCCGCCAACGACACCTACTTTAATCATCCTGATTTTCCTTAACAGTGAGTCTTATCATACAACAAAACCCCCAATGCAAAAGCCGCCCGAAGGCGGCTTTTGCATTGCATCCAAACGCTTAACGCTTGGAGAATTGCTTGCGGCGACGCGCCTTGCGCAAACCGACCTTTTTACGTTCAACCTCGCGCGCATCACGAGTGACCAAACCTGCTTGCTTTAATACGGATTTAAACGAAGCATCATAATTAATCAACGCACGGGTAATACCATGCCGCACCGCACCCGCCTGACCCGATTCGCCCCCGCCGCTGACATTCACCATGATGTCAAATTTTGCCAGGGAATCAGTCAGGGTCAGCGGCTGACGTACAATCATGCGGCCTGTTTCACGCGAGAAAAATTCATCTACCGGTTTATCGTTGACCACGATACTACCCTTGCCCGCTTTCATAAACACGCGCGCCACCGCACTCTTGCGCCGACCAGTACCATAGTTATAAGTTACGCTCATGGCTCTATACTTTCAAAAAAATTAACGGGCTTTCAACAAATCAACAGGCTGTGGCTGCTGCGCTTCGTGCGGATGCATAGCGCCGGCGTACACCTTCATTTTACGCAACATTGCATAGCCCAGTGGACCCTTTGGCAGCATGCCTTTGACCGCTTTTTCCAATACACGGCTCGGATGGCGCGCTTGCAACTTGCTGAAATTAGTGGTGTACAAACCACCCGGATAAGTGGTGTGGCGATGATACAGCTTGGCCTCTGCCTTGTTACCGGTCACGCGCAGTTTATCCGCATTCACGACCACGACGAAATCGCCGGTATCCACGTGCGGGGTATAGATTGCCTTGTGCTTGCCACGCAAGCGCGACGCAATCTGCGCAGCCAGACGACCCAGCACCTGATCTGCTGCGTCAACCAAAAGCCAGTCGTGCCGAACTTCTTCTGCTTTGGCGGAAAATGTTTTCATAGCCACTGTTCCTAAAATTCAATTAAGTAAACCTCGGAGGGGGCGCATTCTATTGCAGTCAGGGCCAGCATGTCAACGCCTTTCACCCCTTACCGGCATAGAGTTTCACACTCTGTCCTGCTGTGTTGCCATCGCCCGCACCAAACCCGTAAAATATGCTCCATCACCGTTTGCAGGCTTGATCATGTCAGTCTGGTTCATCACCAACTTCACTGCTGCCTTTTTGCTCCCGCCGCTCAGTCTATTGCTGGTACTGGCGGCAGGCATCCTGTTATTCAAGCGCCACCCAAAAACAGCGCGCTTACTTCTGGTCATTTCGTTCAGCCTGCTCTGGCTGTGCTCAACGCCCTACTATGCCGACGGCATGCTACAGTCGCTGGAGTCGCGTAGCACCCGGCTCAGTAGCCCATATCAAACTGCCGATGCGATTGTGATACTGGGTAGCGGAACCTATTTTTACGCGCCCGAATACGGCGGGCAGAACACCGTCAGCGAAGCCGCTTTACCACGCTTGCGCTATGGCGCAAGGTTATACCGGGAAACCGCTAAACCAATCCTGGTAACAGGTGGAAAGCCACTAGGTAGCAGCGTTTCAGAGGCGCAACAAATGCGCGCCGCGCTGGAACAAGACTTCCGCGTGCCGGTGCACTGGACTGAAGATGCCTCGGATAACACCGACCAGAACGCCCGCTACTCATTCCAGATTTTGCAAAAGGCTGGCATCCGTAAAATTTATCTGGTCACCCACGCTTGGCACATGCCGCGCGCTGCGGCCGTGTTTCGCAAAGCCGGATTTGAAGTCGTAGAAGCGCCGGTTGCATTCACCACACGTTATCAAACTGACTTGCTGAGTTTCATCCCGCGTGCCGAAGCATTGCGTGACAGCAAAATTTTTATCCACGAAATTATCGGAACAGCCTGGTATCAGCTAAAATCTGCGCTGCCCGACAACTGAGCCAACAGAGCCAACTGAGCAAAGGAAAACATGAAAGCGCGTGTCAAATGGGTAGAACAAGCCTCATTTTTGGGTGAGACGGAGAGCAGTCACGCCGTCCTGATGGATGGCGCGCCGACAGTGGGCGGACGCAATCTCGGCCCGCGCCCGATGGAAATGGTATTGCTTGGGGCCGGTGGTTGCACCAGCTCCGACGTCATCAGCATTTTAAAAAAAAGCCGCCAGGCGGTGTCTGACTGTTACGTAGAGCTGAACGCAGAACGCGCCGAAGCTGACCCCAAAGTGTTTACCAAAATCCATATGCATTTTGTCGTCACCGGCAAAGACATCAAGCCCGA
>Ga0137403_10000225_pt1 | contig 71429 bp, 56 predicted proteins | sample CZOMad2_1_16fung_FD_122057 | JGI IMG/M metagenome (GOLD analysis project Ga0137403, IMG submission 122057) | Vadose zone soil fungal communities from Angelo Coast Range Reserve, California, USA - CZOMad2_1_16fungal (Hybrid Assembly) | ecosystem: Environmental > Terrestrial > Soil > Vadose zone...
CCGCCGCGAGTGGTTGCCGCTTCTTCTACGCGACGAACCAGGATGCGGTCGTGCAGCGGGGTGAATTTCGTAGCCATGCTCGCAAACTCCTTATCGACTCTTCATCGCTTTTAGACTTGGGTTAAATTGCTGGGATAACAAAGGATCCGGGCCATTACGGGCCGCTCCTCGATCAGAATAGTGCCGACTTGAACTTTTGGCGTCATCACTCTCCCGAGTGAACGTATCTTGCGACCAAAAAAGGGGTGGAGCAGGTAGCCACCCCGGGCGATTGACGAGGCACCGTCTCAGGCGGCCACGGCGGCCGGCTTGTGAATAGTCGAGCTAATCACGTCTGTGACTTGCACCTTGGGAGTGCCGTCTAATACTTTATCCAGCATTTTGAGCACTTCGGGGTAGCCTGCTGTGCGATAGGCCTCCGCGTACTCCTTGGTATCCCAGAGACTGATTGCGACAACATCCAGCCCTCCTGGGACAGAAAATGTGATTTCATCCCGGAACCCACTCTGCTTCCGCAGCATGGGGATGATTTCTTTATCGAAAATCCGCGTAAACTCGCTCAGAGTGTTTGGTTTCAGGCGTAGAGAGACATTGCGAGCAAACATGATCAACCTCCATCGATTGCTTTGGGAATCTAAGAGGGCGAACTTCAGATGGGCTGACTTAGTTCAGGAGACCTGAAAGAGCGGGAAGAATACAGGCTCGACTACCACCGTAGCCTTCGCCACTGCGATTGTCAACTGGCGTTGATTTCTGGTGGCGCTCGGTTGACTCCCGATCACGTTTGCAGCAACGGGGAAAATTGAAGCGGCATTAAACTTGCACACTTTCCGCCGCTTCGCCAACCCTCGCGCTCTCTTAAACTCAAGGCATTTCTCGACGACGTTTTATGAACGATGCCAGAATTTGCAGACGCTGAGAGCAAAAGTGGAGGAACGCGGGGACAGCCTGCGAATCCCCTATCCGGTCCTTGCTCAATAGCATGTGGCTCGATACCCACAACTCGGACAAGCTCTGGACTTGTGGGAGCGTCACTATCCCGTGTAGTCGAGTCAGCGCCAACCCACCATACCCGTCAAGAATCACGCGGTCGCTCCCGCACCCCCTTCGTAGTGGAAGGCCGATTGCTACTTTGATAGCTCACCCGGTTGGGTCTGGCGTCACTTGTGGTTTCAATTGAGATTGAGATAGAGACACGCTGCACATCCCTGCGTGTTCTTGCATAGCGTCGACCCTCAACCCGGAGTAAACAAAAGGGCGTCGCAGCACCGTGCACTCTCGTGCGTTTCCGTGCATCCGAGAAAAAAGGATTTAAGTCCCGTCCGTCTGCCAGTTTCGCCACCCGGGCGGGCGGGGAAGTGATTGAAAACAGTGTATCAGTTGACTGCGGGCGGTTTCCCTCCAGGGTCACCGTCTCCGAAACGTGATTGACTTCGGTCACGCTTGCGCCTTCTCTGCCGTTTCCATGCAAAGGATCGCAGAAGTCATAGGCTTTGAACATTTTGAGTCGTTTCCCGGTACCGGACATCCAAGCACTATCAGCTAAGTTGTTTTCATCCGCAGTTGAAGTCGGTACCGCCAACCAGCGTCACTCCTACTCACCGGCAGCGATTCTTCTCAGCCGAAATTCACAATAGGAAATAGGAATATCAATGGAACAAGGAACAGTAAAGTGGTTTAACGACGCCAAAGGCTACGGTTTTATCAGCCGTCAAACTGGCGAGGATGTCTTTGTGCATTTCTCCGCTATTCAGGCAGGCGGCTTTCGCAGCCTGCAAGAAGGGCAAGCCGTGCAGTTCGACGTGACCAAGGGGCCAAAGGGCTGGCAGGCTGAGAACGTTCAGGCAGTCTAAGTAACAACCGAACATGCCCGTTATCCGAAGGGATTTCGGGCATTTTCGTTTTATCTCGGTGCTACCACTTCCGCACAACGACGCTTCTTCTATCTCTATCGACCTCGAGGCTCGATGGTCGAGGACGATTGAGTGTGGCTCTGTCGGGCTTTCTTGACCACACTTTCACATCGTAGCCATATTGGACCACGGTATCGGCGACGAAAATGTCCGCATCCCGACCGAAAGTTAACCCGACGCTGGGATTACCGGGGAGCTCAACAGCGCGTTTCTGGTGACGGATAACGATGTCCTCGGCAACGATATCGGCTTCCCTTCCGCCTGGTGATTGACGAGGGTTTCGAGTTACGACAGGCTGACTCGATGCCAAGACCTTTTCCGTTGGCCTCGCGAGCTGAAGGTCATTTTGTCCGTCCAGGGTTCCCGACGTCATCGAAGTACGGCCGGGAACCGCTGAGAGGCCATGAATCGACAAGCCCATTATCATGAAAAAGACGATGGCTATTGCGAGCGCTTCCACCGTTCTCCAAGACATCGGCCTCCTCAACCAAACATTCATTCTGTGCGCAATGGTAAGTCGAACGATGCCTACCGGCCCGGCCGGATAAGGATGTTGTTTAGGCATCTCGTTGCCACGGGCATCGTCAGGTGGACCTGCCTGAAGCTTTCGCTCTCGAATCATCACAGCTGGATTTTGTTTCTGGACGACAATCTCGGCTGCTAAACAACGTCCGAGCCTCGTGTGCACATGTTGGACTGGCCGGATCGAGGTCTGACGATCATTGTGCACCTGTAGCATGTACGCGGCGGCCAGAAGTCGCTGGAAGCTGTGCGAGTTCAAAACCGGCTTGTCTTGAGCCTTGTTGGCCTCTTGGTTCACGTCTTGACCTATATTCGCCGCGCACGACCACGAACCAACAACACAGCCCATCAGTGGTGCAGGCAATGGGGCACTCTGCTGAGTCACTGTTCAGTAAATGAGCACCCTGCCAATCTACATGATTGCCGTACAGCACACCGTCGGGCAGCAATGCACGGGCTTAGCCAGGATATTTTCCAGTAATATAACCTTCCAGTTCCTTAATTGTCTGTGCCTGTCCCGAGATGATCCATTTCACCAGATCGCCGATAGACACCACCCCTACTACAGAATTGCCCTCGACGACGGGAAGATGGCGAAAATGATGCGTAGTCATGATGACCATGCATTCGTCCACGGTATTCCGCCGAGTCACGAATACAACCGGGCTCGTCATGATCTCGCGGACTTTGGTGTCCTTCGAGGAACGGCCCTTGAGAATTACTTTGCGTGCATAATCGCGTTCCGACACGACACCCACCAGTTGGTTTTCCGATATGACCATCAACGCGCCAACGCCCTCCTCCGCCATCTGAGCGATTGCTTCATAAACAGACTGATCGGGAGTAACAAACAGAACCCTGTCATCACCCTTGCTCTTTAGGAGCGACTCAATAGCGTCGGTAAGTTTCATGAAGCACCAGTCTGGTGGCCTGCTTACTCCGAAATGGACTTTCCATGTTAACGCTATGTTCCCGGTTTTGGGGGGGAGTTTTCAATTGCGTCTCCGTCCCGTGCGTCTGCCAGTTCCGCCACCCGGCCGGGCTGGGAAGTGATTGAAAATACTATATCAGTTGACAGCTATGACCTCGGGTGCGACGGCTCGCTGGCGAGTCGATTACAATTTCCGGCCATGCCAAGACCACTCTATCTCCTGTTGCTGTTTGTAATCGTGTTGCTGTGTGCTCATGCGAGTTCGAGGTCTGATCAGTTCACACCGTTAGTGGTCTCTCCGCTCACCACAAACGCGCAGCCATTCCATGGAACGGATGGCCGAGTGCACCTGGTCTACGAATTGGTCTTGACGAATACGAGTCCTACCCCGGCCACCCTGAAAAAGATCGAGGTGGTCGACGGATCGAACCCATCTAAAACTCTGGCCAGTTACTACGGCCGGGGGTTGTCGTCGTGTCTGCGGACGACGGGCCGGCTGACGGCGGAGAATTCGACGATCGAGTTCAACAGCACCCGCCTCTTTCTGATTGATCTCAGCCTTGACCCCGCGATCCCATTGCCCCAACATCTGATGCACCATGTCGACGTGCTCGGCGCTCCGTCGCCTGGACCCAAGCCGACGGCACAAGTTCTCCTCAGCTATACCGTGGCGCCCCTGCATATTTCGCGCAAGCTGCCCGTCATCGGCGCGCCGCTCTCGGGCAAGGGCTGGGTGGCGGTCAACGGATGTTGCGGTGCGGATTCGATCCATCGGTCGAGCAGTCTTTCGGTCAACGGCCGAATCTATTTTGCCCAGCGCTTCGCGATTGACTGGATGCAGTTGGATGAGGCAGGAGGGTTCGTCCACGGTGATCCTTCCAATGCGCACAATTACGACAGTTACGGCGCTGACGTGCTGGCGGTCGGCGACGGTACGGTGGTTGAAATCCTGAATGACCTTGATGACCAGAAGCCCGGAACTTTGCCCGATCCGAAAACGATCACACTGGAAAACGTCGACGGCAATCATGTCGTGCTGGATTTGGGGGATGGCGTCTTTGCCTTTTATGCCCATCTGCAAAAGGGGTCGGTCCGGGTGTCATCGGGCGAGCGGGTGAAACGCGGCGAGGTCCTGGGCAAACTGGGAAACACAGGGAACTCTTCGGCTCCGCACCTGCATTTTCATTTGATGGAAAGCCCTTCGGTCCTCGGCTCAAACGGCATTCCCTACCTGATAGACTCCCTCGCTATTGCGGGGCAGATCCCGGCGGCAGACTTCGCAGCGGCGACAGGTGTGGAAGGGAATTGGAGCAAGGGGCTTCTCCGTAACCCGAACCCGCGTCACGATCAGTTTCCGCTGGACTTGGACATCGTGGATTTCTCGCTTCTCAAGTAAAATTGCACCGCAATCAAGAAGTAATGATGACAGACTCGTACAAATTGCGACCTTGTCGGAGACTTATGCTGATAGCCCGGAAATTTAAAATGTTGTTGCTCGCCTGCTGTGTCATTGCTGCAATGCCAAGCACGGGTGCAGCACAGTCCTGCGGGGTCAACCAGACACCCGCAGGCGAGCCGCCCCCGGAAGGTCAAGCGCAACAAGGCGCGAAGGGCGAGTCGAAGGCCGACTCCGAGGAAGAAGCTGAGGACGAATCCGCGCCCGCCGCGCTCGCGCTTGATGTTTCGAACTCTTCACCCTTAATTCGGGAGCTGTACCAGGCGACGCGCGAGACCAAAGAAAAGGCGATTCTTGAACACTTGTCAAATGCGAAGAAACTGGTGGAAGGCGGCGCTGACGTAAAGGCCACCGACGCGCAAGGCCGGACGGCCCTGCACTGGACCATCTTCGGTTCAAGCTACAACCTCAAGACAAGTATCATGGTTGCCTACGAACAAATCGCTGACGCGTTGATCACCCGCGGAGTTGATCTCAATCGGGAGGACATCTATCAGGACACCGCTCTCGACTACCTCTTGTACTCTCCCAGTTTTGAAATACAGACGCTCCTGATCGAGAACGGCGCCACCAGCGGATTCCTTGCCGCCTCTTTCCACTTTTTTATCGAACAGTCGCAGGCCCCGCCAAAGACCCTGGCGGCCGCCGTTTCGCTCTCGCGCAAAGCCGATCTTGCTCCAGGGCAGACGTTGAGCGTGCGGCTCAATACGCCCGTCTACAGCGACCGTTCACGCACCGGTGACCCGATAACCGCCACGGTTACCTATCCACTCTGCAGGACTGGGGAGCAAATGTCATGTAACCTGGGAGAGCTGTTGATTCCTCCGGGCGCCGCGATCAATGGCACCATACTGTTTGCGCAAAAAGCGCCGGACAAGTACTCCAGGCCGCGGCTCGTCCTCGACTTCTCGAACGTTCTCCACAAGGACGGGGGGAAATCCCCGCTCTATGCTCATGTGCTTGATGTGGACAACGCGCGCGAGACCGTCCGCAACAACGAGATCCTGGGCATCATCCAACCCCACGCTTCGAACAAGCTCAGTATCGCTATGGCGGCGTTGGGTGCGACCAATCCGATTGCCGCCTACACCCTCAAGAGCGTGCAGACGGTCTATGGCTTGTCGATACGCCGCGAGATTCAGTTCCCGGCGGGAACCGACATGCAGATTCAAGTTGTGCGGCCATCGATGCTGAAACAGAAAGAAGACTGGGCCGGATGGCCGCGCCTGCCTGTGGATGCGCGGCTGCAACAGTTGGTCGCCGCGGCACCTCTTCGCACCCAAACTCCAAGTAAGGCGCCTTCGGACCCCACCAATCTGATGTTCCTGGGCACGCAAGAACAGCTGGTGGCGGCATTTGGCGAGGCTGGTTGGTATGCCCCAGATGATCTGGGCGTAAAGTCCGCTTTGAAAACCGCACAGGCAACCCTGCGGCAGAGTGGGTACAACAGCGGCCCCGTGTCCACTCTCCTGGTGGAGGGCCGGCCTCCAGACCTGGTTTTCCAGAAGTCCCTCGACACCTTTGCCATGCGCCATCACCTGCGCATATGGAAGCTGAGCCAAACTTACAACGAACAGCAGGTGTGGGTGGCCGCCGCGACCCACGACATCGACACGACCGCTAGCAGGGCCGGTTCGAAATGGTCGCATCGCATAGACCCGCACGTTGATCGTGAGCGCGATTGGGTTGAAACCGACCTGCTCTTCGTGGGAACTGCCGTAGCGTATGCAGAAGTGGACCGTCCCCACGCTCTGCGAACGTTGTCGAATGCCACTGGCGACCAGATCGTGACCGACGGAAAGATGTCAGTCGTACAGCTGTCGACGGCGAAGAAGCCGGCTGATGGCGCGATTGCTCTGACTCCGCGATAAACGAAGATTTCAGACCATTGGGCAGCGAACCCCGGAACCAATCTACAGGGAAGCGGTGTACGAAAATGTCGATACGTAGAGATAACTGGTGGCGCCTGGACTCGCCACTCCGCCAAATGAAGTGGAATTCGTCCCCCAGAGATTGATCAGCACCGCGGCGGGCGCGGAAGGAATGTGTTCCGTGTGCGTCGACACCAGCGTCCCGTCTACATAGAACTCGATCTTCCCAGCACTCCATACAAACTTGTACTCGTGAAAGCTGCTGTCCGCGCCAGGTACTGTAGTCGAGCTGCTCTGGCTGTGCGACACGGTCGAGTAGTTGGTCATTTCGAGTGTTGCCGGAGACTGCCCCTGATACTCGAAGTCAATTTCCGTTTCGCTGTCGTTGATAAAGTTAAATACGTCGGTGACTGTGCCCGAGACCGCCGAGCCGGCGCCGTGAGGCGTGGCCGACGTCGAAGCTGCCCGCGCCATCCAGACGTAAGTCCCATACCCGAATAGCTGCTTCGAACGGACCTCTGCCCCGGTCGAACTTGCCAGCGTGCCGGAAACGCTCTGGGTCAACTTGAGGCGCAGCATCCCCGTGGAAAGGTCGACGTGTTCGGCGCTAAGCGTGCCGCTATTCACGCCGGCAATATTTCCCGGAGCTCTTCCCGTGTCAATGAACCACTTGGTCTGATCCAGAATTCCGCCGGAAAAAGTCTCGTGGAATGTTGGGCCGGCGGATTCCGGGCGATCGGATGGAGCAGAATTCTGGGCCCCGGCGGCAACACCGAGAAATAATGTAACCGCGAGAACGCGTCGCAACCTGTTCATGGTATTGATAGCCTTCTGGGGCGCTAGGACGGGCTTCCGGAGGCCACAAAACAAAACGTCCCAGACTCGTTTGAGTCGTGGGACGCTCGTCGAACAAGCCCTCCCCCGAAAGATTGTTCAACAGCATCCTACCTAGAGACGGAAGGCGCGGGAATGGCCCGAATGTGCTATTCGCCCGCCCGTTAGTAACCTGGGAGGTGGTTACTTCAGCGAAATAACTTTCTTTGCAACGTTGTAGCCCTCCACTCGCAGGGCCGGAACAAGGCTGCTTGGCGCGGATCTGCCCGGTCCAGCGTAGAATTTCGCGACAATCGTCCGGACTTCGTGCGGAAACACTGTGATGTAATTGTCGTTGTAGGTTATCGGCAAAATCTCGTTCCCGTCAGATCCCTGCGTGACTTCCGCACGCACAAAAAATGCCACGCGGTTGGCGGGATTCGTAAGCGTGATGGTCACCTGCCTTTCACCGTTCGAGTCGGAGACCTGGGCGGACACATCCAGGTCGCTCCGCGGCATCGTATTCAAGGCTGACATATCGGCCCACTTGACGAGGTCGGTCTTGAATTGCTCGTCGTTCTTGGCGCTCCCCAGATCGTCGTCCGCGGTGGACTCCCAATACACGTTTTCGGCCAGGACGTTACGCGTCGCGGTCATCAACGCAGCACGTACAAAGTGAGTAGAGGCCAGCTTCGGGACCCGAGGCACCGTCATGGCTTCGCGGGAAGAATTCGCCGCGATGCTGAAGTTGCCGACCTCTGAGAAGTACTGCCGGTTTCCATCAAGGTTGAAGAACTCCACCGCCACTCTCAGATTGTTGCGGGCCTCGGAAGTCTGGTTGACGACGTAGAGCTTGGCCTGGCTGCGGTCTCCAGTGGCGTAGTAGTCCCAAACCACGCTGAGCGGGCGCAGGCCCTTCTTGGCGCCAAAATATCCTCCACCCGGTTTGAAGTAGTCATCGAACAGATGTCCGAAAAATGATGGCCAGGGGTTGTTCATCATCCAATGGATCATCATCTTGCGATCGTTCCAGTGGGAAGCGTAGGTTTCATACTGCGCGCGCACATCCTCGTAGTGAGCGAGTTGCGCTTTGCGAGAAAATTCTTCTGCGCTGGTAGAGGGCCCGTACCGTTTGTCGATAACACGCCGGATATTTTCCAGCGTATTATTTCCTTCGTTTGCGCCGGAGTGAAAATACCAGTACTCGTTAATCGGCCATAGCTTGTCTGCCGGGATGAATCTCTTCAGGCTCTCGAGCGGAGGAATGGTCTCGTTGTCTCCCTCTTCTGCCGACGAACCCCGCGCCGGACCGTACTGGTCGCTGAACCAGTAGTAAGGTGGCCGCCATACGTACGGACCTGCCATGTGGATGCCGCTCCAGGTGCGATTCACATGCGAGACAGTATCGACCACGGCATTCTGCCAATGTTCTTCTCTCAGAATCTGGTGATAGTCGTTCAAGACCTGATCCGGCGGTAATCCATCGCTGCCGCTGGCCCAGATCACAACCGAAGGATGTGATCGCAACTCGCGAATGCGCGCCCGCAGGCTGGCCCTGGCCACCCACTGGTCTTCGGCGTTCCACAAATCCCAGTGTTCCCATTGCGCGCAGCACATGAGTCCCAGCATGATCGGCATGCCCTCGCGATCAGCCCGTTCAATCATGCTGTCGTCGGCGATCTTCAACTCCCAGCGCAGCAAGTTAAGGCCAAGATCTTTGGCGTAGCGCATGATGTTCGCGTCCCGCTCGGGGTCTCTTCGAAAAAGCAGGTCGGGCGAGTACACTCCGCCACGGATCAGGTAATCGCGTCCATTGACTTGCAAGTAGAAGTTGCCACCGGTGCCGATGTCGGGAAAGCTGTTGTCCAAGTCGCGTGCCTGCGTAATCTCGCGAATACCGAAATCGATCGCCTGAGAATCCGATATCTCAGCTTTGTCATCGGCTTTGAACTCTAGTTTCAAGTGATAGAGTTTCGCCTCGCCCCACTGGTAAGGCCACCAGAGATCGGGATCCGGCACGGTAAGCTGAGCGTAGTCGGCTGACGTGAACGCGATCTCTCTCGTCTGGTTTCGCAACAGCTGCAACCTCTGTTGGAAGCGAATCGTACTCTTACCGGGACGTGAAATCTCTCCCGACAATGTCCCCGACACCGGTTTGGCCGTGTTGTTGCTCAAGTCGCAGTAAACGGTGAGCGCGGCCGGGTTCGCCGCCGGAAGAGGGAGATCAGTGGCCACGTAGGGATTCCGGATCGTCACGGCACCCGTGCTGCTGAGAAACACCCGCTTCCATACTCCCGCGTTTCGGTCGGGCACGAACGGAATATCCAACTTCTTCTGGGGATCGTGGTAGCCCAGGTATTTCCAGTTGATCCAGTCCAGCCAGCTATCCGCGAGTTCGACGCCGTTCTCTCCTTCGAGGCTTTGCTCAGGCGTAACTTTCACCGCCAATACGTTGGACCCACCCGGCACAATAAATTCGGTGACATTGAGTTCGAACTCGTCATACATACCGACCACTGTCGCCCGATTCGCCACCTTCTGTCCGTTCAGCCAGATATCAGCCCGGTAATTGATCCCTTTGAAAATGAGAGAGTAGATTTCCCGGCCGGGTGGAGCAGTGAACGTTGTCCGATACCACCAATCCTGTTTCCAGAGGTCTCCCGGAGTTGCGAGATTCATGCCGAAATACAGGTCTTTGTAAACTCCATTTTCTTGCAAGATCTGCAGAACGGTGGCGGGCATGTGCTGCGCTGCATACCAGCGAGAAGCATCAAAGGCGGCTTGTGAGACCAACGCATCGTCGACGCTGATGTTCTTGGCGGACGTCATCTTCCATCCGCTGCCGAGTTCAGTGAGGTTGGGAGATTCTTGCGCGGCTGCGTCGAAAACGGTGAGAGTGAAGAGCAGACACACTAGTGCTAGAACGCGCGACCGATGGCATCTCATGAGAAGATCACCATTCTATAGAACGACGTTTTTCTAGAACGACAATTTCAGCGCCAACTGAACCTGGCGCGGATCGCGGGCCCCGGTCAGGAATCCGAACTGCGGCGTGCCAAATGTGGTCGTATTGATCGAGTTTTGCGGCCCCGACTTGGCAAACTGAAGGTTGGGATGATTGAACACGTTGAAGAATTCAGCGCGAAATTCCAGCTTGGTGCGCTCGGTGATCGGGAAGTTCTTGAATACCGAGAAATCCCAGATCTGGTAGCCCGGTCCTTGCACGCTGTTGCGGCTGACATCACCGAACGATCCGGACGGGGGATCAGCGAAGGCGCAGGTGTTGAAGAAGGTGTTGGGCACGCAGGGTTTGCCGCGAGGATCGCCGATCAGGTCGGGCCGCTGCTGGCCGTCCGAGTTCGCGACCCCGTTGTCGTCCAGGATGGTGAACCAATTTCCGGTTGAGACCGAAGTGATCCCGCCCACTTGCCACCCGCCGACGATCTGGTTCATTACTCCGCTCGCATCGCCCAGCATTCGTTTCCCATGGCCGATCGGCAACTCGTACAGGTAGCTGAAAACGAAACGGTGGCGGATGTCGAAATCCGAGTTGCCATATTCCTGTGAGGGATTTCTGAAATCGCGGAAGTCGCCACCATTCTGCGCTCCCAAATCTGCGTTCGATGCAATATCCAGGGCATGGGCCCAAGTGTAAGAGGCAAGAAAAGTGAGTCCGTGAGAGAAACGCTTCTCGACCCGGGTTTGCAGCGAGTTGTAATTCGAAAAGCCCGCCGAGCGGAACCAGCCAATGAACCCGTCGAGCTGGGGCAGGGGACGGCGGTCCGCAAAAGGCAAGTTGGGATCGGGATTCGGTTCGGCCTGGTTGCCATTCAGATAGATGTACTGTTTCAAGCCACGCGATCCCGCATAGGTGACTTCAAACACGGTATTCGACGGCAACTCGTACTGCGTCGACAGGTGCCACTGCTGCATATAGGGCGTCACCAGCTTGGGATCGAGCGAAAAGAAGAGCGGCGGCGGCTCGGGATCGGTCAGAGAATTTGCCGGGAAGCCGCTGGAAAGCGTGGGTATGCCGGGCAGGGAACAGTCCACGGTCGCCGGATTGGCCGAAGCTGCACCACAGGGCTGGTTGAAATTCTTGCTGACGAAGAACGGCGGATTGAATCCCATGCTCGGATTCGAATACGGTCCGGCCTCGTCGCCGCCGTAGAAGATGCCATAGCCGGCGCGCAGGATCAGCTTTTCCCTTAGCTTGTAAGCCAGACCGATGCGCGGAGCAAAATTGTTGGTGTCAGGAGAAATCAGCCCCGGAGCGGCAGTCGCTTGCACGGGAACGATCGCGGCCAGTTGGGGCGTCAGTTGCGCGGTCACGCCTTTGGGCACGATCAAGGCCCCGGTGGAAAGATCAAAAGTGCCGAGCTCGTTATTCCGCTCCTTGATGGTGGTAAACAGTTCGTATCGCAAACCCAGGTTCAGCGTGAGGTTCGGAGTGATCTTCCAGTCATCCTGTCCGTAGAAGGCGTAGACCTGGTGGTGATAGTCGATGTTGTGCAGATTGTTGATGCTGCCGCTATCGCTCAAGCCCACCAGGAAGGATGCAAATCCGGAGCCTCCGCTGAATGGCACCGCGGGATTGTCGGTGAACCCAGGGCCAAAGTCGAGCGTGCCGCGAGGCGCTGCGGGTTGAAAAATCGTGAACTCTTCCGATCGAATGTCGGTCCCGAACTTGAAAGAGTGATTGCCATGCACCCAGGTCAGGTTTTCCGAGAGCCCGTAAGTGTTTTGCACCTCGTGCGACGGCAAGAATGTGGGGCTGCCGATCTGGTTGATGTCATTGAACGTCAATTGCGGCAAACCGCCGTTCCCGGGTACGTTCGGGATCCCAGGGAATCCGCCCGGAAAGTTCAGCAAATCTTCGCTGGTCTTGTCCGCGTTGATCTGCTGGCGCTGCGAATTGACCCGGTTGTAGCCCAGGCGGAACTCGTTCGTCAGATTGTTGCGGAAAAGGTGGGTCCAGCTGGTGGCGAAGCTGCGATACGCATTGTCTTCTACGCCGCTAAAAAACCCGCCGCCATCGCCTCCCGTGTTATCGAAGGGTCCGGGAATCAGGCTGGGTTGGTCTTCGTAGCTGAAGCGGAAGAAGGCGTAGTCTTTCTCCGTATATTTCTGGTCGATGCGAACGTCGAAATTATTGCGGGTTTCGCTGCGCACCGGATTCGAGAGAAAATTAAATCCGTTTCCGCTGACGTTGGGCGAGGGATAAAGTTTGGCTATCGCCAACGAGAGGGGATCAAGCTGGCCCGGGGGAATGATATTGGTCGGGTTGCCGCTGGCGTCGTAGGGTCCAAAGGGAACGCCGCATAGCCCGCTGGCGTAAAGCCCGCTGTTCTGGGTTTGGCGCGCGTTGAAAAGTTCCCCGGCGTAGGTCGGATGTCCGGCGCAGTCGAGCGCGGGAATCATGGTCACCTGGTCGGCTGCCAAAGCCTGTTGCGGGCTGGTCAAATCCAGTTGGTCGGAAAAATCGCCGGACTGCTGTGCCGCTGTGGGGACAAGAGAAGTCAGGGTTTGCGCCTGCCGGATCCGCAATCCCTCATAGTCGGCGAAGAAAAATATTCGATTGCGAACGATCGGTCCGCCAATGGTGAAGCCAAACTGGTTTTGCTTGTAGGGAGCAATCGGACTGTTGGGATCGTCAAAGAAATTCTTGGCATCCAGCTTTTCGTTGCGCAGAAATTCGTAAGCGCTGCCGTGAAACTGGTTGGTGCCGGACTTGATCGTGGCGTTGATGATGGCGCCGTTGCCCCGGCCAAATTCGGCGCTGTAGGCGTTGGTCTGGACCTTGAATTCTTCAATCGCTTCCACCGAAGGTTGGATGACGTAGTTCGTTTCGTTCAGCAAGTCAGGCAAGTTGGAATTGTTGTCCACGCCATCCAGTAGAAAATTATTCTGCAGCGAGCGGGCTCCATTGGCGGAAAAGCCGAATCCACCTTCGTCTCGTGCGCCGGGTTCGCTGGGCGCCGTGCCTGCCGTCAGCAGCGCAAGCTGAGCAAAGTTACGGCCGTTGAGCGGCAAGTTGGCCATACGCTTATTGTCCACGACCTGGCCTAATTCAGAGGTTTCGGTTTCCAATAGGGGAGTGGCGGCGGTGACTTCGATGGATTCCGAAATCTGGCCCACCTGTAGCGCGATATTCAGAGCGATCCGCTGTTGCACATCCAGATCCACGGGCGGCGTCACTGACTTCTTGAACCCCGGATGCTCCACCGTGACCGTGTAGCGACCCACCCGAAGCGGACTCGCGACGTACTCGCCCGATTCGTTGGTGGTGGTTTCGAGGTGGATGCCCCGCTCCACGTCACTTACCGTGACCTTGGCGTTCGCCACGATCGCACCGGTCTGGTCCTTTACCGTTCCAACGATGCTGCCCGCATCCTTCTGCGCCCACATCGGTACTGGGGAGGCGACGCAAACCACGACGAGAAGAAGAACTGGAAGTCGGAAACTGGCCAGGTGCGGCATGGCAATCCTCCTAGGAACTCGTTGCACTGGCGCTCTGCCGAAAACTGCCGGCTCGCCAGGCTACCTGAGTTGACCTCTGCTGAAGTGTTACGAACGCTTACTTTTACTTTCGTTCTGTGCCGGTTGTCAAGACAAAAGTCGGGTTTACGTCCCCGCAAAAGGCGAATGCGGCGTATTCAAAGCTTTGCTGCCAATAGCGAAAATCAGAGCTCTGGCAGCACCAAACCCGTACGCGAGCGCAGACGCAGCCCCGGAACCGGAGGGAGCTACGCGCCCGCCTGAAGAAAAGGGAAAGCAATCGAAAGCGGGGACGAACTGAAGCCTTCCGGTCAGTTCATGATTGGGCAGGCTCGGTTTGCTCAGAGACTGCTTCTTCGTCGAGGACTACGACGCGACTCAAATGCCGCGGATTGTCGGGGTCGAGGCCCTTCTTCAGTCCGGTGTAAAGACCGGTCATTTGGCCAGCAAAAACATAGGGCGCCAGCCGTACCAGCTCCGGCAATTCGAAATCGAACTCAATCAGACAATCGGAGGCATCCCGGGCTCGCGTGTCCGCCCGGTTAGTGACCGTCAACGTCGTGCCGCCCAGCCCCTTGACTTCTTGGAGCACTTCACACTCCGCATCGTAGCCCTGTTCGGAGAGCAGAAACATCACGAGCGTTTCAGGTCCAACAATCGACTTGGGTCCGTGGCGGAATTCCAACGTGTGAAAGTTCTGTGCGTAAGACACCGACATCTCGTTGACCTTGAGTGCGGTCTCGCAAGCCAGACCGTAGAGAGGACCCTGGCCCAGACACACATAGTCGGCAAAATGCCGTGAGCCAGCAAAATCGCGGATTCGCGGGTGCAAGCCGTCCATGGCTTTCTGCGCTAGGCCGGGCAACTTGCTGAACGTGTTCAAGAGGGTCGAGTTATTGGCCTCGCAGGCCGCCAGATACTGCAGGCCAACCAGCATGGAAGTAAACGAGCGTGTCATCACCGTACTTTGCTCGTCGCAGGGAAGCAGCGGCAAGGTGGCGGTGGCGATCTGCTCGAGTGGCTGATCGGGGGTGCCGGTCACGGCGAGAACCCGAATGTTCTTCTCGCGTTCGAGCACTTGGGCTGCTCGCACCGCCTCAGACGTGCGACCTGAGCGCGAAATGACTGCTGCCGCAAGATCCTCTGACCCCGCCAGCACAATTTCCGGAAACAGCAACAACTCGGACGCCGGAATCGCTCGCGCTCGCATGCCCGTGATGCTGCTCCATGCCGCCGCCGCTGAAAGTGCAATGTAGTAGCTGGAGCCACAACCGACAAACAACCATTCCCTGGCGGAACGAAACGGCTGGCGGATTTCCGCCAGTGATCCTTTTCGCTCCAATGCTTCCAGACAACTCCCCCAGAACTGCGGCTGAGAAAGGATTTCAGCAAGAGAATGGGCGCCCGAGCCTGCCATGGTGGACGCCCCGACCGTCCGTGTCTCAAACAAGCGTCACCTCAACCCCGATTTTCTTTAGTGCCCTCAGGTCGGACTTGGGAATACCGTGGTCGGTAATGACTTCCTGCAAAGCCACGGGTGGAACGATCATCGACAAACTCCTTCGGCCAAACTTGCTGGAGTCGCACACCGCCACCGTGCGCTTGGCTACTTCAACCATCACCCGGTTCACCTTTGCTTCCAGAAGATTGGGAGTGCTCAGACCATAGTGGACATCAAAACCGTCCACCCCGAGAAAGAGAATGTCGGCGTTCAGCCGGCGCAGGGTTTCCTCTGCAATCGGGCCCACCAGCGAGAACGAGTTCTTGCGCAGCGTGCCGCCCGTCAGGATCACTTCGACCGGAGCTCCGGTGAGTTCGGCTGCTATGTTCAAGGCATTGGTGATAATCGTAATGTTATGAAAGTTCCGCAGCGCCCGCGCGATGGCGGTCGTAGTAGTGCCGGAATCGAGAATCACTACTTGGCCTTCCTTCACCTGGGCCGCGGCGGAGGCCGCAATCCGCAGCTTTTCCTTGCGATGCAGCTTCTCTTTCTCCCGCAGGGTAGGGTCTTCAAGCGCGCCCTCGCGGGCCGGTAATGCGCCGCCATGAGTGCGATGCACCAACCCATGAGCGTGCAAGACCTCGAGATCCTTGCGGATGGTGACCTGGGAGGTGTCGAACTTCCGCGCCATGTCCGCGACCAGCACACGGCCGTCCCGTTCCAGAATCTCGATAATGGCCCGCCGGCGTTCTTCGTTGAGCACGTTTTCTCCGAAACCAAGGCTTATGATTGCGCTTTCTTTTTATATCGTTTGCTTTCGATTGTCCAGTCGAAAAGAGAAGGATGAGGTGCGGCACCCGAGAAAATGTGTTGCAGGACGTTGAGCGTTTGTGCGGCCCCTAGAATTCGATTCCCAGGCGAAGGCTGTAACTGCGTGGAGGCGCAATGCCAGTGCCCGAGAAGAGGCCGGCGAAGTTGATCACGTTTAAGCGATTGTTGAAGTTCTGCACGTCGGCTTGCAGGCGCATGAGCAGGTGTTCTCTCCGCACCAGTTCAGTTCCTACCGAAGCCCCCAGAGAAAGGGAAGGCCGCACTCGGCCCCGCTCAAAGTTCACGCGATCGACAATCTGCTGGCCAAATTGTTGGATGGCATCCTGTACGGTGCCATCGAACTCGGTAGGCAATCCGCTGCCGTAGGATCCCCCGAGTGCCACCCAGGCACGCGGCACAACCTGATAGCGAAAGCGAGTGCTGACGGTGTTTCGCTGGTCCTGCGAGACCGTGAAGCGGCCAGTATTTGCCAATGCATTAGAAGCGTCATCGCCTAGAAACAGCCCGCCGGTCACGGGCGTATAGCCGAAGCCCACCATGTTGGAATAGCTGACCTGGCCGGAGAGCCGCCCCCAGTTTGGGAGGTCCAGCTTGGCCTCGGTGCCATAGATAGTTCCGCGGCGGAAAGCGATGGGAAAGCTCACTGCTGTATCGAACAAGATATCGTCGTCGGCGTAGTTGTCAAAGGTCCGATCAAAATAGTTCACGTCGAGCTTCATTTTTCCAAAGAAGCCTTTGGTGATACCCGCCTCATAGAAATTCCCGTGCGAAGGTTCTACGGGCAGGCGCAGAACTTTCGGATTGAGTGCAACCACGGCCGACGAACTGGCGAGCAGAATATTTTCCGACGCTGGTGTCTGGAAAATCCGGTCATAGGAAGCGTGGAACACCAGATCAGCCCGCGGCCAATACCAGGCTATTCCGAGCCGGGGGCTCAGTGCGTTGCGATCGACCACCAGGTGGTAGTGGTCCCATCTCAAGCCGGCGCTCAGGGTCAAGCGGCCGAGACGCATCAAGTCCTGGACATATAAGGCCTGTTCGCGTTCGAGACCGTGGCCGGTGAAATTAAATGTTGGCGGCGTGTCGGGGTCGAACTGACTGAAATCGGTGATGGCGTAGTTGAATTGCTCATGTATCGAACCGTAGTCCATGTCGGCGCCGGCCTTGATCTCGTGAATACCGTGATGGATCGAGATATTGCCCTTGGCGTAAACTTCGCGAACGCTGCGCTGCTCCCCTGCAATGATGGGAGTGGATTGAGGGTTCGACGACAGGCCAGAGGAATCATCTCTCGACATGAGCCGGAAATCGCCCAAAACGTTGGACGAAAAAACATGCTGGTAGGAGAGAATGCCGATAGTTTCGTTGCTGCTGCGATCCTGGCGTTGTCCGGCGGCTTGCTGCAAGAATTCGTTGGGGACCTGAAACACCGTCTGCTCGCGGCGAACGATAAAGCCGAGACGATCGCGCTCCGTGAGGTCGCGTTCGTAGTGCGCCGCAAAGCTGCTAGTAGTGGCGCGATTGGTGAAGTCGTCGAGTACCGGCGGGTCGAGGTAGCGATCGGTAAGAGCGCCTTCCGCGCTGACTCCGAGAGTGTTCTTACCCCAACCCTGCTGCACCATCACATAGCCGTCTGCCGTGTCGAAGCTGCCGCCGGAGGCGACAAACTGGCCGTGCAGGCCAGGCCGTGAATCGTGGGTCGTGGAAATCTCAACCACTCCACCAAGTTTTCTCCCGTATTCAGCTGGGAAATTCGCGGTCAGTATGGTGACCGACTCCGCATCGTCGGCCTCGATCTCAGGCGCGAACGAGGGCGAACGGTTGTCGGTCAGGGGAACTCCATCCACGACGTATTGCGTCTGGTACTCCGAGCCTCGCGGATGCAACACGCCATTTGATTCCAGCAGCCAGCCCGGCTGCGAATTCACCAGATCAATGACCGAGCGCCCGGGCAGGGCCGTGCTGCGATGTTCGAGAGTGTCGCTTCCCACTCGATTAAGCGTGCCAGTACGGTGGGGATCAACCAGGGTATCGGAGTCCCTTACTTCGACGGCGGTCTGCGTGGTCGCGACCGACAACTGAATCCGAAGTTCGACTGAAATTGCGGAGCGAAGTTCGACGACGCTTGAGTAGAGAGCGAAGCCGGGGCGTTTCGCGTCGACGCGGTACATGCCGAAAGGCAAATTTCTCGCCACCAGAGCGCCTGCCTGGTCGGTAACATAGCTCTGGCGGAAATGATTTGCCTCCGAAACAAGCTCTACCGAAGTTTGCAGACCCAGCCCGGCCGGGTCCACAACTTTGAGCCGCACGACTCCCGAATTGCTCTGTCCGAAGAGTTGCCCCACGAACAGACAAAACAGCAGGCACTTCCTCATTATTTTTGGTCCTACGGAACGATTCTACCGCGAGTTGCACTGCTTCTGGTGCGCGAGGGTAACCGGATCAGAGGATTAGACCGCTCGTCTTGGATAACACACATCGCCACGACGGCGGTCTCAGACAGGCTATTCCAACTGCTTCCCCTGGGTTTCAGGCAACTGCGTGGCTACCAAACACGCCAGCAAGAAAGATGCGCCGCACAAATAGAAAGCCCAGCTCAAACCCTTTGTTTGTCCCACGTGCCCGATCACGAACGGTGCAATCGAACTCATGGTGCGTGCGCCGTTGTAGGTAAATCCGAGGGCCCGTGCCCGCACTTCAGTGGGAAAAATTTCGCTTCCGATAATTCCCGAGCCGGAGAAAAATCCGGTGCCGAAAAATGCCAGCACGGTGCCCAGCACCATCACGGCCCACGGTGCCCGAGCCGTGGCATAAATCGGCACAATCAGGGCTGCCATGAATGTATATAAAAGAAATGACTTGCGACGGCCCAGCCAGTCCGCGACCCAGCCAAAGCTAGCGTATCCGGGAAACATTCCCACCAGATTTAGCACCACCAGTAAAGTTGTGGTTCCCATGATTCCGAAGCCGCGCCCGCCTTGCTCCACAGGCAAGGAGAGATACGGCGGAATCCATGTGAACAATCCCCACCAGGCAAACATCCCAAAGAAATTCGTGAACAGCAGCGCCAGAGTGTATTTCGCATAAGGAGGTTTGAAGAGGCCAACGAATTCGGTTTTCGCTCGGGTCGCGGCTGAGTTGCGGACTACTGTGTTGCCGCTCTTGCTGTGGCGTTGCTGCCACATCTCCGACTCGGGCACCCCGCGGCGAATCCACAACACCACCAGCGCGGGCAGAATGCCGACGAAGAACGCCATACGCCAATCCGCAAAGTGCAACACGATCCCGACTGCCAGCGCGGCGAGAGCATAGCCAATCGCCCACGAGCTTTGAACAATCGAGATGGCTTTGGCCCGCAACTCAGTAGGCCAGGTCTCGGCCACCAGGGTGGCGCCGGTGTTCCACTCTCCGCCCATCCCCAACCCGAGGATGAAACGGAAAACGGCCAGCATCAGCACCGAGGTCGCGAGGCCGGATGCGAAAGAACAACCTGAATAGGTAAGGATGCTCAGCATCAGGGCGCGTTTGCGGCCGAGGCGATCGGCAATGAATCCGAAGGCAACCCCGCCGATCCCGGAGGCCAGCAGAGTCAGGCTGTTGAGCAAACCGGCGGTGCCCTTGGTCATGCCCAGATCGCGCATGACGTGCGCCAGCACCAGGGCGTAGAGCATGGCGTCGAAAGCATCAAGCATCCAGCCCAGGGCGGCAGCCAAAAGCGTCCGGCGTTGGGCGGGAGTGGCCTGTGCGAAGGGGAAGCCGAGGCTTATTGGCATTGGACGGATTGTTAATGGTCAGGAGCCGATTGGCAATTGAAAATCTGCGGTGGGAACGCGGAATGTAATCCACAACTTGTCATCCTGAGAGTAGCGGACCGCACATTTGTTTCATGCGGCGGGAAATTGCATAGGTCCTTCGTCGCGGCGTCGTTCGCAAGTGAAGGACGTTGTTTCCCAGGATGACAACCTAAGTATGTCAACCGTCGCTTACCTGGCGTTCAAGAGATGGAAGTACTTCCGCGCCTTGTGCACATCGCGCGCTATCTGCTCACGCAGTGCTTCCACTGAGGGAAACTTGATCTCGTCGCGCAGACGCTGTAGAAAATAAATCTCCACTTCGGTGTCGGGGGTTAGTTCGATGGGATGAAAGTTCAGCAGGTGGCTTTCGACCGCAAATGATTCGGCACCAAATGTAGGGCGGCCACCCACGTTGGTCACCGAGTCGAAGCACTCGTCGCCCACGCGGGTACGCGTGACATAGACGCCGTCCCGGGGGACAAATTCTTCATAGCGACTCAGGTTAATGGTGGGAACGGTGTATTTCGAGCCGTATCCTCGTCCCCGGCCCGGGGTTGAAAGCATGCTGAACGGATGCCCCAGCAAGTGCCGGGCGCGGCTGATCCGGCCTTCGCTCAAAAGTTTGCGCACATGGCTACTGGAGACGGGTTCGCCCCGCAGCTTCATCTCGGGATAGACTTTCACTTCGAACCCCATCTCGCGTCCGAAATCCGCGAGCATCTCCACGTTTCCCTCAGCTTTGTGGCCAAAGTGAAAGTTGTAGCCTTCGTGCACTTCGCGGGCGTGCAACTGCTTCTGGAGGATCTCCTCCGCAAACTGCGGCGGAGTCATCAGCGAAAGATCGCGTCCGAAAGGCAGGAGCAGGACTGCATCGAGACCACTGGCTTCGAGCAGACGGAGCTTTTCCGGAGTGGGAGTGATCAGCTTGAGCCCGGAGTCAGGCCTCAGGATGCGCACCGGATGAGGCTCGAAAGTCACCGCCATCGCCTTGGCGCCCTGCTGCCGCGCCCGCTCCACGATCTCCTTGAGCACGTAGCTGTGGGCGCGGTGGACGCCGTCAAAGTTCCCAATGCTTACCAGCGTCGGGCCGAAGCCGGGGGGGACGTCTTCGAGTTTGTGGAAGACATGCATCAAGAGCAGCTTCTAGCTCCTAGCTCCTCGCTAAATCCAAGACCTTTCTAGCCGCAAAAGAAGCGGATCGTCTTGGATTCCTTTGCGAACTTTGCGGAATCTCTTTGCGCCTTTGTGGTTAAAGATTTCCCTTCCCGCCTAAATTTCGAATTCCAGTTTCATCCCGTCGTACGAGAGCCGCACATTCTCCGGCAGCGACGCATTGGTCTCTTCATGCGGCAGATCGTGGCAAATGTGTGTAAAGAAAGCACGCCGGGGCTTGACGCGTTCCACGATGCGCAGCGAATTCTCCACTGTTGAATGTGTGGGATGCGGCTTGTGCCGCAGGGCGTCGAGAAACAGAATGTCGAGATCTTGTAGCTGTTCGAAGGAGGCCTCAGGTACGGCGCTGTGGTCAGTCAGGTATGCAGCCGATCCAAAGCGATAGCCGTAGATCTCAGTCTCGCCGTGGATGACGGTCACCGGCTCAAAATGAGCGCCGAACAACGCCAAGTTTCCATCTAGCTCCTTGAGTTCCACCTGCGGTAGACCGCCAAATTTGTATTCCGCGTCGAAAATGTAGCGAAACATGTTGCGGATGAATGCGGCCACATCCGGCCGGGCATAGAGCGGCAGCCTGCCGGGCTTGTGGCGAAAACTCAACGGCCGCAGGTCATCAATGCCAAGAATGTGGTCGGCGTGGGCGTGAGTGTAGAGGACGGCATCGAGGCTGCGAATATTTTCGCGAATGGCTTGCTCCCGGAAATCAGGCGTGGTATCGATGAGCACACTTTTCCCGCCATACTCAATCAGCACGGAGGGCCGCGTGCGCCGGTCTCGCGGGTCGGATGATCGGCAGACGGCGCAATCACAGCCAATAGTGGGCACGCCCATGGACGTACCGCTACCCAGCACCGTTAGCGTGGCTTTCATCGTTTCGCAGGATTCGTGCCCGTCGCCTGTGGCGGCCGGGCCAGGGCATTGGTTACTTCTACATAGGCCATGCGCAGTTCGTAGAGACAGTTCTGCAAGAAGTTTTCTTCCGCGGGCGTCAGATTGCCCTTGGTTTTTTCCGCCAGCAGGCCGAGCGTGTCGACGGTTTGGCGCGCCCCCAGCAGATCAATCCGCGGCTGCCCTCTTTCCTCCTGCATCAACCCCAGCTGCAGCATGGCGGTCATGTAGAGCGAAGCCATGAAGCGCTCGAAGGTCATGGTCATTTCCTTCGCGGAGTGGCCGCTGAGTTCGACGCGGGCATCGAGCTCCTTGGCCGATTTGTGATAGGCATCGGCCTGTTCCTTCTGCTCCGCCGCGGTGGGTGGCGGGGGCACGGAAGGGTCGAGCTCAGCCACACCCGGCACCGCCTGATCCAGCGCGGAAAGCTCGGCCACAATCGGGGTCACCTTGGTCTCCGCCGCCGCGGGTGGAACCGGTTTCGTTGACACTTCTTCTTCGCTGACTTCGCGACGCAGTTCACCTTCAGATGTGAACAGTCGCCGGTCAGTTACGGTAAAACTTTCCTGCTTTTTCTCTGACATAATTCTTTTTCCTTCTTCGATTACCTGAATATTTCCGTAAACGGCAAATTTGCTACGCTGGCGGCGCTGCCGCCGGCCTCGACAAGTTTGCCAGGCGTGGCAGCCTCGCGGCGGATATAGCCCAGCGCCAGCAGGCGTTCGCCGCCGGCTACAGGCAGGGAAGTGGCGCTCGTAATCTCGCCGACGTCTTTCCCATCTACTTGAATCCTACTGCCGACCGCAGGCAGTTTCCCTTCGATCGAAAAACCGGTGAATTTGCGGCGGACCTGTCCGCGTGAGCGGATGCGCTCTACGATCTCCTGGCCAACGTAGCAGCCCTTGGAAAAATTCAAAGCGCGTTCCTGCTCGGTCTCCTGGGGCAAATCGCGTTCGTGGATGTCGACGCCGTAACGCGGAATTCCGGCCGCGATGCGCAATAGGTCGAGCGCTGCAGTCCCCACCGGCTTTGCCCCGACTTTTGACAGCGCTTCAGAAACTCTGTCGTTGTCACCGCGCGCCAGGAATAATTCGAATGACTCCACCTGCGAGTTATCTCCGCGGACCAAGGTCGCGGAGATTTCTTGCCAGGTGGTCCCGACAAATTGCAACGGCTTGAGGTCGGGTACTTTAAATCCCGCTGCCTGAAGCATTTCTCGGGACTTCGGCCCCGCGATCCCGACCGCGGTCAGTCGGTCGCCGACGTTTGCTACCTCGACGTCATCCATGATGATGTACTTGTCGAAGACAGCGAGGATTTTCTCCACCTGCGACTGGTCGGTGTCAACCAGCAGCGATTCTCCGCGATTGTAGGCGTACAAGTCGCCCAGAATATGTCCCTGGGGGTTGAGCAGAAAAGCGTAAACGCCGCATCCGGGCTCGAGATCGCGGACATTGTTGGTGACCATGCCGTTCAGCCAGCGCACCCGGTCTCCGCCGGTGAGCGAAATCTTCGCTCGCAAACTCAGATCGTAGACTCCAGATCCGGAAACGAGGGCATGGAACTCGCCGTGTACATCACCATGGTCGGCCTTCGGCCCGGCCATGGCTGGCTGCGCCACAGGCGCGTCCACGCTATCATTCGGTTCCATTAGGCTCATCTTCTCTTGATTTGATTATAGCGGAGTGGCAGAGCACGAGCGTCCTCGCCCGTCTCTGCCGCAACATGGGCGGTGCCCGTCCTCCATCTCGGACAGAGTGGAATGACAATCGCCGACCGAGTTGATAACCTTCCAACCGGTGAGCCAAAAGAGACGAATCGCTGTTGTTCCCGGGGACGGCATCGGCCCCGAGGTCATCGCTCCGGCCGTGAACGTTATTCATGCCTCAGGCGCCGACGTCGAGCTTACCCATTTCGACTGGAGCGCCAATCGCTACCTGGCTGACGGCGTCACCGTCCCGCCCGAAGGCTTCGCTATGCTGGAACGCGATTTTGACGCCATCCTGTTGGGTGCTTTCGGCGACCCTCGCGTGGCCTCGAATATCCACGCCAAAGAAATTCTGCTGGGCATGCGCTTCAAGATGGACCTGTATGCCAACGTGCGCCCGGTGCGCCTGCTGGACGCATCGCTGTGTCCGCTGAAAGGAATCGAACCCGTCGACATTGATTTTGTCGTGGTGCGCGAAAACACCGAGGGCGTCTACGTTGACGCCGGCGGGGTATTCAAGCAGGGCACGCCGGACGAGGTCGCAGTGCAGGAAGACATCAACACCCGCAAAGGCGTAGAGCGAGTGATCCGTTACGCCTTCGAATACTGCGAACGTCACAAGAAGCAGGACGGCAGTGCGCGCAAGAGCGTCCTCATGTGTGATAAGTCGAATGCCATGACCCACGCCGGAGGATTGTGGCAGCGTGTGTTCAAGGAAGTAAGCCGCGAGTATCCGCAGATCACGCCTCAACACATGTACGTGGACGCCCTCTGCACCCACATCGTGCGCGATCCCCGGCAGTTCGACGTAATCGTGACCAACAACATGTTTGGCGACATCATCACCGACTTGGCTGCCGGTCTGCAGGGCGGCCTCGGCATGGCGGCCAGCGGAAATATTCATCCCCGAAAGACGTCAATGTTCGAGCCAGTACACGGCTCCGCGCCGCCGCTTACGGGAAAGAATGTAGCCAACCCATTGGGCGCAATCCTCACGGCGGCGATGATGCTGACACATTTGGGGATGACGCCCGAGGCTGAAAGGATCGAAGCCGCAGTGCTCGAGGCAGTAAGGCAAAAGAAAACTACGCAGGATATCGGTGGAAGCCTGGGAACGCGGGAGGCGGGGGAGTGGGTGGCGAAGAGAACGACAGGCTGACCCGGTCCGGAGCTGCGACCGCCTAATTCCACGCCGCGCTCAGCCTGCGCAGCCCTGCCAGTGCGGCACCATATCTCTGATCCGCCGCGTATGCTGCCGCGTAGCATTCTTTCGCTTTCCGCCAATCGTGTTTGTGTTCGTACACTCGCCCCAGGTTGAAATGTGGATAGCAGCGGGCTTCGTAGCGCCTCGCCACGATGGCTTTCTCGAACCACGCAATGGCCTCGTCCCACTCTTCCTGCTCGATCAGGTAAGCCCCGATATCGTTGTAAGGATTTCCGAAATCGGGATCTACCTCTATGGCCTGAAGACATTCGGCGATGGCGCGGTCGTAGTCGCCGAGGAAAGAATAAGTCCAGCCGCGAAAGGTATAGGCCTCGGCCGTAGGGAAAGCATCGATGGAATGGGTGTAGAGATCGATTGCGTGGCGGTACTCGCCGGCCATCTGCTGTTCATAGCCTTTCTGAAAGTACTCAGCGGCGGTTTGGCGAGGATTAGTATCCGACATAAACAGGTTAAGTCCGCCTACCTGTGAGCAGGGCCAGTTCACGCCACTTCCAGTGGCAATCCACGTTGCCGAAGCCAATCTCGCGCAGCCATCGCAGTTGAGTTTCCAGATCCAGCAATTTGTTGGAAGGGTCTTCGGTCCCTAACGTGCACCCAATGCGGCCCAGGAATTCTTCGTGAAGCTCGGGCGTAGAAGAAGCTACATGCTCGAGATTGCAAAAGACTCCACCGGACGCCAGACATGCATAAATCTCGGCGTAAAGCCCGCGCTTGCGTTCATCGATGAGATGATGAATGGCGAAGCTGGAAACCACGGCGTCAAAGCTGCCCAGCTCCGGAAGCGTGTCTTCGAGATTGTGGGCCAAAACTGTGACGGAGCGATCGTCGACAAAACGCCGGCGCGCCGCTTCCAACATGGCGGGAGAAAAATCAACGGCCATCGCCCTGGCGTCAGGATGGTCGAGTTTGACCAGGGCGAGGAGACGCCCGTCTCCGGTGCCGAGATCGAGGATGCGTCTTGCGGTTGGCGGGATAAATTCGAGAAGCGTCGACTCGCCTTCGACCCGGTGCGGGATCGAATCGGCGCGGCCTAGATAATCGAGCGCGTGTTCAGTTGAGGTCCACAGATTGACGCTCATGCGGAAAGTATAAACTCATCTCAATGGCTAAATTGAAAACTGGTGGCAAGCGATCCAAGGCCCCGATTTTTCGACTGATTCTGATACTTCTGCTCCTCACGGCTTTCGGGCAGGCCCAGGCGGGGCAGTCGGAAGAGAAACAAAAGGCCGCGGGCGAGGGCGCCCGCGCCACACAACCCAACCTACAACCAACCGCGCAGGCCGCTCCCGAAGAACAGAAGATCTCGCCACAGGAGGCGGAGAAGCTGTTTCGCTCGGTGGACGAGATTCTGCGCTTTGCCAGCAAAGACACGCTGTTTCCCATCAAGCGTGAGGTCAAGCGTCGACTGGTTAGCCGTGATGAAGTGGAAACATACGTCACCGAGCACACCAGCGAGGCCGAGGATGCCAAGCGCCTGCGCCGCTCGGAATTGGTACTCAAGAAGTTTGGACTGCTGCCGCGAGACTTCGATCTGGGCAAATTCCTGGTGGTGCTGCTGAAGGAGCAGGTCGCGGGATACTACGATCCCAAGACCAGGACGGTGAATCTCCTGGATTGGCTGGGCGCGGACCAACAAAAGCCGGTGTTGGCGCACGAATTGACGCATGCGCTGCAAGACCAGTCTTTCCATCTCGAAAAATATATGAAGCCGGCCGACGCCGATCTGGCCAGAAAGAAGGAAATAACTGCACAGGACATCGAGAACGATGAGGTCAGCACTACGCGGCAAGCCGTCGTCGAAGGCCAGGCCATGGTTGTGCTGGTCGATTACATGCTGGAACCGATGGGTCTGTCGCTGAAGGATTCGCCTCAAGTGGTCCAGGCCCTGAAGGACGGCATGCTGGTCGGCACCTCCGACGCCGTGCAATTCCGCAATGCGCCCATTTACATGAAAGAGGCTCTGACCTTCCCATACCGCTACGGCATCGATTTCATCGCCGACCTGGTGATTAAGGGTGGGAAAGACAAGGCCTTCGCCGAGCTCTTCCGGAATCCTCCAAAGACCACGCGCCAGATCATGGAACCAGAGACTTATCTTGCCGGTGAGCGCCTGGAGCCGATGAATGTCCCCGACTTCCGGCAGGTCTTCAAGAGTTATGAACGCTTTGACGTGGGGTCAGTCGGGGAGTTCGATGTGGCCGTACTGGTTGATCAATATGCCGGAGCTCAGATTTCGAACAAGTTGTATCCCCACTGGCGAGGCGGCTATTACTATGCGGTGCGGTCCAAGAGCGATCCCGCCGCGCCGCTGGGTCTGCTATACGCCTCGCGCTGGTCCAGTCCAGAGAAGGCTGCCAATTTTGCCGCGATCTATGCTTCGGCCCTAGGCCAACGATACCTCCATGTGCACGACGTGGCGGAAGAGGGCAAGGAGCCCGGGACCAAAACCGACGCCTTGGACCATCTGACCGGCAAGCGGGCCTGGCTGACTGAGGACGGCCCTGTCGTCATCGACGTACGGGGCGACACGGTAGTGGTTACCGAGAGCCTGGACCAGACGACAACAGATAACCTGGAGCAGGAAATATTCGGAGCGGTTGCCGTGGCTGCCAAATAGTCTCTTGATTGTGTGGGCCGGGTCTCTGACCCGGTCAGGCGGCCCGGAGGGCCGCAGTTCCTTTCTGTGAACCAGAACCAGCGGTGCTGCGCACCGCCCGACCTGGTGCCTTCGACTTTGCTCAGGGCAGGTTCCGACCCGGCCCACACGGTTCGAGCAGCTTCGTTCTGTATAATCACGACTTTGTCAGTCAAGACAGACCTGTAAGGAGACCGTTTGGCACAAGCGGAAATCGGAATTATCGGCGGCAGTGGGCTGTACTCGATGCCCGGCCTCACCAAAGTCAAGGAGGTGCGTCTCAAGACGCCCTTCGGCAAGCCTTCGGACGCCTACGTTCTGGGCACGCTGGAAGGCCGCAAAGTTGCGTTTCTGGCTCGCCACGGACGAGGGCACCGCATTCTTCCCACTGAACTGAATTTCCGGGCCAATATTTACGGCTTTAAGCAGCTGGGCGCCGAGCGCATCGTCTCGATCTCCGCTGTGGGGTCGTTGAAGGAAGAGCACAAGCCGCTGGAATTCGTGATCCCGGACCAATTTTTCGACCGCACCCGCCATCGCGTGGACACATTTTTCGGAAACGGCATCGTGGCCCACATCGCTTTCGCCGATCCCATCTGTCCCCAGCTTGCTCATGCTGTGGAAGGCGCGTGCAAGAAGGCTGGAGTGACCGGCAAGCGCGGTGGAACCTATCTCTGCATGGAAGGTCCGCAGTTTTCGACCAGGGCCGAATCCAACATCTATCGCAGTTGGGGCATGGACGTAATCGGCATGACCAATTTGCAGGAAGCGAAGCTGGCCCGCGAGGCGGAAATCTGCTACGTCACGGTCGCCATGGTCACCGATTATGATTGCTGGCATCCGCATCACGACTCGGTGACCGTGGACCAGATCGTGGCGGTGCTGCTGAAAAATGCGGAGAACGCCACCCGGGTCGTGCGCGAGACAGTATCTTCCATGCCCAAAGATCGTGGGTGCAAATGCCGCTCATCTTTGGCACATGCCATTCTCACCGACCGCAGCAAGATTCCCGCGGCCACCCGTCAAAAACTGAAACTCATTCTGGATAAATACCTGAAGGCCAAAAAGGCATGAGCATCGTCGCGGTCGGTTCAGTGGCGTTCGATACGATTGCCAGCCCTTCCGGGAAGGTCGAAGACGTCCTCGGCGGCGCGGCCACATATTTCGCGCTGGCGGCCAGCTATTTCACTGATGTTCGCGTGGTCGCGATCGTCGGTGAAGATTTCACGGTTGAGCACGAAAATGTTCTGAAGAAGCGCGGGGTTGACACGCGCGGCATTGAACATGCCAAGGGGAGAACGTTTCGCTGGGGCGGGCAGTATCTCGACAATCTGAATGAGGCCAAGACCGATTTCACCGACCTCAACGTGTTTCAGAACTTTCAGCCACACATTCCGTCGCACTATCAGGACTCTGAATTTCTGTTTCTGGCGAACATCCAACCCCAGTTGCAGGCGATGGTTCGTAAAGAGATGAAGACGGTGCGCCTGACCGGGGGCGACACCATGAATTACTGGATCAACACCGCCCGCAAGGAGTTGGCCGAGACCCTGAAGTTGGTCGACGTGCTGTTGATCAACGATACCGAGGCCAAAAGCCTCGCGGGCGAGACGAACTTACCGCGGGCCGCGCTGAAGGTGCTGGCCATGGGTCCGCAGGCGCTGGTCATCAAACACGGCGAATACGGTGCGACCATCTTCTTCCGTGAAACCGCATTCGGCGTCGGGCGCCATCCCTTTCGTGCGCCGGCGTTGCCCATCGAGGAGGTCAAGGACCCCACCGGGGCCGGAGATTCCTTTGCCGGCGGTTTCATGGGATACATCGCCTCGCAGGGAGAACTGAGCCGCGAAGTTCTGAAACGCGCTCTCTTCTATGGCGGCGTGATGGGATCGTTTGCGGTCGAGCGCTTTGGCACCGAGCGTCTGCAGTCGCTCACCCGTGAAGAAATTGACGCCCGTTTTCAAATCTTCCGCGAGCTGACCCATCTGGAATGAGCGCTCAGCCGATCCGGCGCTGGGACAGCGAAACCGCCCTGCTAGCCTGGCTCACCGCGTGCGTTTCCGTTCTTTCCTTCCTGTTCTATTTCCGGCGTGGCGAAATTCTCCTCTATGGCGACGCGGTGGCGCATATCAACATCGCCCGCCGCGTCTTCGATTCCCGGACTCCGGGCTTGCTGCAACTGGGCACTGTCTGGTTGCCCCTGCCGCACCTGCTGATGGTTCCGTTCCTGTTGTCAAACTGGATGTGGCAGACAGGACTCGGCGCGTCGATTCCGTCAATGGCGGCCTACGTTTTCGGGACGGTCGGGATCTTTCGTCTTGTCCGCAACGGGCTCGACTCGGTTGGACAGTCCCTCCGGATCAAGAGATTTACGGCCTGGGGGACTGCAATCATCTATGCCGCCAATCCGAACCTGATCTACCTCCAGGCCACGGCCATGACTGAAGCGCTTTATCTGGCCCTCTTCATCTGGGCGCTGGTTTACTTCAACGAATCAGTGCAGGGGTTTAGGAAGTCTGTCGGAAACAACCAGCAGTCACATATTTCATCTCCGCTGGCTAAATGCGGTCTCTGTCTTTTCGGGGCTTGCCTGACTCGCTACGACGCGTGGTTCCTGTCTGTGGCGATGTGCGTCGCTGCGCTGGGAGTGGCGCTACCAGCGAGACGGCGTGGACACACCCTCGGCAGGGGACTGACAAGATTCATTCTGCTGGCTGCAGCCGCCCCGGCTCTTTGGCTGGCCTACAACGCGATCGTCTATCGCAATCCACTGGAGTTTGCCAACGGCCCGTACTCGGCCAGGGCCATTGAGCAGAGAAGCCCGGGTGCATCTCATCCCGGCACCCACGACCTTCAAACTGCCTTTAGCTACTTCCTGAAGTCGGCAGAGTTGAATCTCGCGGCTGGGAATTGGCAGAAGCTGTGGCTCCTGCTTGCCTTTTTGGGGGCGAGCGCGGGACTCGCCTCGAAACACACGCGAGGGAGCCTGTGGCCGCTGCTCCTGTTATGGATCCCGTTGCCGTTCTACGCCCTTTCCGTCGCCTATAGCGGTGTACCAATCTTTGTACCGACCTGGTGGCCGTTTTCGTATTACAACGTTCGCTACGGATTGGAACTGCTTCCTGCGTTCGCGATATTTGTGGCTCTTACTCTTTACTTCGCAATACAACTTGTGCAACATCGCGCTTTCAAGTTTGGTGCTGCGACTGCGGTGGTGGTCTTCGTGGCAGCCAGTTACGCCTCAATTTGGTCAGCTCCGGTCTCTTTTGGGGAAGCTGTGACCAACTCCCGAACGCGCATCGCTGTAGAACGGGAACTAGCCGATTTCGTAAAAGCATTGCCCCCCGATTCCACCCTCCTCATGTACCTGGGCGAGCACGTTGGGGCGCTGCAGCAGGCCGGCGTCCCGCTGCGCCGGGTCATCAATGAAGGTAACCATCGGACCTGGAAACAGCCCATTGACCTCGATGGATTATGGGAACGGGCGCTGGCTAATCCGGCGAAATATGCCGACTTTGTTGTCGCGTTCGAGGGCGACGCAGTTTCCACCGGCGCCCAGAAGCAGGAGCTCGTTCCACTCGCGGTGATTCATGCTTCCGGACAGCCCAAGGCAACGATCTACCGGACTCGGGCCCTGACCCGGTAATCATCTGCGTTAACTTGCGACCCGGGAAGCCGTTAAGAGGGAAGTTTTCCGGTGATAAAATCCAGCCACCGAAGCTCCCATGCCATTGGTGCAACATACGTACGATGTCCTGCAGAGCGAGATGTCTGCGGCTGGCATATCGCTGTTGCGCCTGATGCTGGCTGCCGTGCTGGGCGGCGCTATCGGGTTGGAGCGCGAATTCAAGCACCGCCCTGCCGGCCTGCGAACCAATCTCTTTATCTGCGTCGGCGCCGCAATGTATACCTTGCTCTCAGATGCGTTGGCGGTGAAGTTCCTGGGCGACCATACACGCATCGCGGCCCAGATCATTCCCGGCATCGGGTTCATCGGGGCCGGCTCCATCCTGCACAATCGAAACAATCTGATTACTGGCATCACCTCGGCCGCCACTCTGTTCGTTGTGGCCTCGGTCGGCATGGCAGTCGGCGGCGGAATGTATGTCACGGCCGTTTTCGGCACTGCGCTCATTTTGTTTTGCTTGTTCCTGCTGGGAAACGCCGAACAGAGGCTCAACCTCAAGCTGACAGTGCACGGCTACGAAGTCACCGGTGCTTCCGTGGAAGATATCAAGGCGGAAGTAAATCGTGCGTTGGAGTGTATCCACGCCATGATGGACAACGTCCTTGTCGCCGAGACCCGGCAGCATGTTCGCCTTCAGTTCGAACTGGAAGGGACGAACAAGGAGCAGAAACAGGTTCTACAGGTCTTGAAGCAATCCTCCCTGTTCGAGAGCGTGACTCCCCTGGGCCCGGTACAGGCAGAATGACATCGCCCAGCGGAGTGATTCCCTTTGTAAAGGCAAATGCCTGCGGCAATGACTTCCTCATCATCGATGGCTTGTATGCTCCGACCGACATGGCAGATTTCAGCCAACGCATCTGCGACCGCCACCAGGGCGTGGGAGCTGACGGTGTGGAGTGGCTGTTTCCCGCTCCGAATGCGGATGTGCAGGCACGGCTGTTCAATGCCGATGGATCGGAAGCCGAGATTTCCGGCAACGGGACTCGCTGTGTGGCTGCCTATCTCTGCTCGAAACAGGCCAGGGAAAGGTTCGAGATCGGAACCGGTGCAGGGATCAAAACCTGCACGCTGATCGGTCACAGCGAATCTAGCTATGAGTTCGAAATCGCCATCGGCGAGCCCCAGATAGAAGATGAGTTGCCCCTGAAGCTCGCATTTGCGGAAGTGCGCGGCATTCCAGTTTCCATGGGGAACCCGCACTACGTTATGTTGGTGAAGGAATTCAGTCCGAAGTGGCAGGCTGAGGCGGCGGAAATCGGGCGGCAACCTCACTTCAAGCAGGGAACTAATGTTGAACTGGTAATCGTGAAAGATAAGAGTAATGTCGAAGTCAGATTTTTCGAACGCGGAGTCGGCGAAACCCAGTCTTCCGGGACTGGTTCGTGCGCTTCCGCGGTCGCTGCCATTGCGGCCAAGCGCGCCCAGTCGCCGGTTCGGGTGCACGCGCCCGGCGGAGCGCAGACCGTCCGATGGGAGGAGGGCCAAGTTTTCCTCCGAGGGTTCGCTCAACTGGTTTGCCGCGGCGAGTTTTTCGTTTAATGCGATGCCTGAGATGCAACTTTAAGGTTTTCCTGTAGATGCCTTATATTTCAAGAGTTGCGCGCATCAAACCACTGGCACTCCGACCCGGCGACACCGTGGGCATCGTGGCCCCGGCCAGCAACGTCAGGCCCGAACATCTGGAGGCGGGCTGCGCGGCTTTGCGCGAGATGGGATACAAGCCTTTCTATTTCGAGTCAATCCTCGAGCGCGATCTCTACTTCGCCGGCTCGGCTGCACGGCGGGCGCGTGAACTGGAAGAGATGTTCGTGAGCGACCAAGTACGGGCGATCATCTGCGCTCGGGGCGGGTACGGTTCGAACTATCTTCTGGATGTTCTTGATCTGAACAAGATCAAGGCGCACCCCAAGATTTTTGTCGGCTATAGTGATCTGACCACGCTGCTGACCTACTTCGCGGACTCGGCCGGAATCGTGACCTTTCACGGTCCCATGGTGGCCAAGGATTTCGCGCACGCGGACGGCGTCGATGTGGCTTCCTGGGAGCGCGCTTTGAATGGCTCGTCAGACTGGGCCGTAGAGCTGGATTCAAATGTGAAATCGCTGGTCGAGGGATCTGCGGAAGGAATTCTCTACGGCGGATGCCTTTCCATTCTGGTGGCTTCTTTGGGCACACCCTACGAAATTCGCACCGTGGGTACGATCTTGTTTCTCGAAGATCTTGCAGCCAAGCCTTTCCAGATTGACCGCATGCTCATGCAGTTGAAACTGGCAGGGAAATTGGCCGATGTGGAGGGCATCATCTTTGGTGAGATGTTAGATTGCAGACAAAGCACCGATACCAACAAAGACCAAGGCTATACGCTGGAAGAAGTCGTGCTGCGCGTGGTGGGCGACCTGGGAGTGCCCGTGGCTTACGGTTTGCGTTCCGGGCATGTTTCGCGTCGGAACATCACGTTGCCTTTCGGTGTACGCGCGGCGCTGAATGTCGCGACCAGCGGGGTCAAGCTTCAAGTACTGGAAGGAGCCACGACGGCGGCCGTTTCCTCACGGTCAGCGGGATGAGCATGCTCTGCGTCCTCCCTGTCCTCTGTGGTAATTGGTTTTCGATATCAAGAACGTTCGGATATGAATTATGAGCGATAAGCGACACATTCACCTGATCGGTATCTGCGGCACTGCCATGGCCTCGCTGGCCGGCATGTTGAAGCAGCGTGGTTTTCGCGTGACCGGTTCCGATGCCGCGTCCTATCCGCCCATGTCGGATTTCCTGGCGTTGCTGGAAATCCCGGTTGCCCAACCCTTTGCCGCTGCCAATCTCGAACCCCGGCCCGACATGGTCGTAGTGGGGAACGCCATCTCACGGGGCAACGTCGAGCTGGAACACATTCTCGACCGGCGCATCCCGTTCTGTTCGCTGCCGCAAATCCTGCACGAGGAATTCCTTCGCGGCAAGGAAGTTCTGGTGATAGCAGGGACCCACGGCAAGACCACAACCACGTCGATGCTGGCGTGGATCTTCCAGAGCGCCGGGGTTCAGCCTTCATTCCTGATTGGTGGGATTGCGGAAAATTTCGGCAGCAGCTTTCAGTTGGGGCAGGGAAAGCATTTCATCCTTGAAGGCGACGAATACGACACCGCATTCTTCGACAAGGGCCCGAAATTCCTGCACTATTTTCCTGACGCCATCATCCTGACCTCGGTCGAATTCGATCACGCTGATATTTACAAAGATCTGGACGCCGTAGAGACTGCCTTCAAGCGCCTGGTGAACTTGGTGCCGGGGCGCGGCCGCATCGTCGCGCTGGACACGGGAGAGAGTATCGAACGCTGTCTGGCAAAAGCATTCTGTCCGGTGGAACGCTATGGAAGCAGCCAGTCCGCCACGTGGAAGGTGACGAATCTACGCCTCGATCCCTCTCGCACATCATGGTCCGTGCTGCGTAGAGGCGAGCCATGGTCTGATTTTGAATTTGCTCTCGCCGGCGAATACAACGTGCTGAACGCGACCGCGGCCGCAGCCCTGGCGTCGGGATGCGGGATTTCGAAAGAACAAATCGCTGCTGCCTTGAAGACTTTCAAAAGCGTGAAGCGCCGCCTGGAAGTTCGGGCGCAAGTCAACGGGATCACGATCATTGATGACTTCGCGCATCACCCCACTGCGATTGCGGGCACGCTCAAGGCGCTCCAAGCGCGGTATCCTGGGTCACGGCTGTGGGCCATTCTGGAGCCGCGGTCCAACACGCTCCGCCGCAACCTCTTTCAAAATGAGCTGGCGCGGAGTCTGGCGGTAGCCGATGAGATCGTGGTCGCGAACGTATTCAAATCGGAATCCATCCCCGAGCGTGAGCGTATGGACGTGGCCACCCTCGTGGCCGACCTGCAAAAGCAGGGACGGCGTGCCCGCCTCGCGCCTGACGCCGACGCAATCGTCCAGACGGTAGCTCCCGAAATGCGCCCGGGTGACGTAGTGGCGATACTCTCCAATGGCGGCTTCGGCGGCATCTACGAAAAGTTGCCGCAACGTCTGAAATCACTGGCTGGAGGCGCCACGGGCAACCATACGCTGAAGGCGTCCGCCAAAGCGTGAAGCGTTTGCCGAGAGCGGGAGTTGCCGCTGCTTTCTTCTGCTTCTCTGCTCTGCTGGCGATGACGGCAGGATCGCAGAATTCTCCATCTGCCTCGCAGCCCGCGCCGGTACGATACATCATCTCTCTGGCCCGCCGGCCGGAGCATCTGGTAGGAGTCAAGATTTTTCTGGGCCCCGGCCGGTCTGAACGTGATGTGCAACTGCCGGTTTGGAATGCCTTGTACCAGGTGAGGGATTTCTCCCAGTATGTGAGCTGGGTCAGAGCCAAGACTGCTGCGGGACAGCCTGTAGGGGTTCAGAAATTGGACAAAACCACCTGGCATCTGAGCGGCGTCGCACCCGGCGCTGAGATTGAGTACGAAATCTTTGCTAACCAGTCCGGCCCCTTCGGGGCGCAGTTAAACTCGCAGCACGCATTCTTCAATCTGGCGGAGATCTTGATGTATCCGGTCGACGGTCGCAACTCACCCGCCGAAATCTCATTTACCGATTTGCCTCTGGGTTGGCGGATCGCAACCGAGCTGCGGTCGTCGGGCGAGGGCTTTACAGCACCGGGCTTCACAGCGCAGAACTATGATCGCCTGGCGGATTCTCCAGTCGAACTTGGTGCGTTTCAGGAATCCGATTTCGACCAGGGCGGCGGTCACTACCGGGTGGTCGTGGACGCAGACGCCAGCGACTATGACATGCGGAAGGTCGTCTCCACACTCCGCAGCCTGGTTTCAGCCGCCACTGCCTGGATGGATGACCAGCCGTTTCAAACTTATCTTTTCCTCTATCATTTTCCACGCGGCCCCGCAGGCGGCGGCATGGAGCATGCCTACTCGACGGCCATTGACATCAGCGCCGGCCGCCTGGCGGAGAATCCGCAAGCGCTCGGCGACCTGACAGCTCATGAATTCTTTCACTTGTGGAATGTGAAGCGCATCCGGCCGCAGCCGCTCGAGCCGGTTGACTACACGAAAGAGAACTACACCCGCGCGTTGTGGTTCAGCGAGGGCGTAACCACCACGGCGGGAAACATCATCCGGGTGCGGGCGGGCCTGCTGGACGACGCCCGCAATCTAAAGGGTTTGGCTGATGAAATCGCCGAACTGCAACGGCGGCCGGCTCATCTTACCCAGTCGGCGGAAGAATCCAGCCTCGACGCCTGGCTTGAGAAATACGATTACTACCGGCTGCCGACTCGTAGCATCTCCTATTACAACAAAGGATACCTGCTTGGTGTCCTGCTCGACCTGCAGGTGCGCGAGGATTCGCACGGCTCCGCTTCGATTCGCGAAGTCTTCCGTTGGATGAATGAAAACTACGCGCGCAAGGGGCTGTACTTTCCGGACAGCGAGGGAGTGCGCCGTGCCGCAGAGGCGGTCAGCCACTCCGATCTGGGATGGTTTTTTCAGAAGTATGTCGCCGGTACCGATGAAATTCCGTGGGATGATTTCTTCCGGAGTGTGGGGCTGCACTTAGTACAACGGGTGATCTCGATTCCGGATCTCGGATTCATCGCCACCCAGAACTTCGATGCTCCGCCGATTGTGTCTGCAATTGTTGCCGAAAGCGCGGCCGAGCGGGCCGGCCTGTCTGTAGGAGACACGATTCTGGAGATCAACGGCCAGAGAGTGAACGACAGCGTCGCCCGGCATCTTGCGGCGTTGCTCCCTGGCGAAACCCTTCGCCTCCGCGTCCGCAACTCCGCCGGCGAGCGTGAACTGCAGTGGAGGCTGGACACTCGGCAAGAGATTGAGTTGCAGCTGACCGATCTGGACAAGATCTCACCCGCGCAGAAGTCGCGCCGGGCGGCGTGGCTAAGGGGCGAAGCTCAATCGGCGGGAGCGACTCGGCCATGATTCGCACCATTGTGATGCTGGCGTTCTGGAGCGTGGCGCTTCCGCTGGCAGCCGTGTTGTGCTTTCCCTGGACTTTCCTCACCGGCGACATTCGCTTCCTCTACCGTGTCGCGATGGGGGCTGCCTGGACGGGAGCGCGTCTCGCCGGGATACGGGTCGAAACCATTGGACTCGACCAGCTCGATCCCAAGCGCACTTACGTTTTCATGTCCAATCACGTGTCGAACATCGATCCACCGATCATGCTGCCGCTGGTTCCGCGTCGCACTTCGGTGATGGCGAAGAAGGAGCTGTTCGACTATCCGCTTCTGGGCAAAACCATGAGGATCGGTTCGTTGGTTCCAGTTGATCGTGGAAATCGGGATGCAGGTATCTCGGCGGTACGGGCTGCCGCCGCGGTCCTGCGGCAGGGCATCAACATGACCATCTACGTCGAAGGCCATCGTTCGTTCGACGGAAAACTGCTGCCTTTTAAGAAGGGTCCATTCTATTTAGCCATGGAGTGTGGAGTGCCGGTCGTGCCCGTGACCATTTCAGGATCGCATTACGTCATGCCCAAAGGGAGATTCGCCATCAAACCTGGAACCGTGACCCTGACTTTCCATCCCCCCATCGAACCCGAAGAGTTCGGCAGCCGCGAGGACCTCATGGAGAGAGTAAGGCGAGCTATCGATAGCGGTTTGCCGGAAGATCTGCAGGAACGACGGGTGTCCTCCGTGTCCTCCGCGGTCAATCCTTCGATGCCTTAGCCCGCACCGCCCGCGCGATCTCCGGCAACTTGCTCAGCAGTGCGGAATACTTCAGCCACAATTTGTGATCAACCGCCGGTGCTCCGCTGACAGTGGCCCCGGCTTCAATGTCCCCAGCAACACCGCTTTGTGGCGTCACTATGGCTCTGTCACCGATTTTGCAATGCCCGACCACGCCCACCTGCCCGGTCAGAATCACGTGGCTGCCGACATCGGTTGAGCCGGCGAGTCCTACCTGTGAGGCCAGCAGCGAGTGTTCCCCAATGCGTGAGCCGTGACCGACCTGAACCAGATTATCGATCTTGGTGCCGCGACCGATGCGGGTTTTCTCCACGCTGGCCCGGTCGATGCAGGAGTTGGCCTGGATTTCGACGTCATCTTCAATGATCACCGGCTCGGGCTGCATGATCTTGTACCAATGCGCCGAGTCATCTTGGGCGAAGCCGAAGCCATCGGCTCCTATGACTGCGCCGTTCTGCACCAGCACCCGGTCCCCCAGGTGGCAGCCTTCACGTACTACAGCATGCGCGTGAGCAAAGAAATTGTCGCCGATTTTGGCGTCGCGATAGATCACCACGTGCGCCAGCAACACCGCGTCTCGGCCAATCTCGACGCCCTGGTCGATGACGACATAGGGCCCGATGTGCGCGCCCGCACCGATCCTGGCCGAAGGATGTACCACCGCCGTCGGATGCCTGCCCGACTCATAGCGCAGCGGCTTGTGGAAGAGCTCCAAAGCATGCGCAAAGACCAGATAAGGATTTTTGCAGCGCAACAGGGCCGCCGGAACAGCCGGGAATTCCTCGGTCACGATCACCGCGGAAGCCTTGGTCGTTCGTGCTGCCGAGGCGTACTTGGGATTCGCCACGAAGGTAAGCTGTCCGGGGACCGCGTCTTTGATCCCGGCGACGCCGGTAATTTCGATGTCCGGGGAACCACTTTCCAGGCGCGCGTTAAGAGCAGCAGCAATCTGAGCGAGTTTCATAGGCATTGACCCGAGATAGCGGGCAAGACCGTGATTGTAACGGAGCCAGAGGCGGGGCTGCTTGCCCGACCCGGCGGCACTGTCATCCTAAGCGGAGGCGTAACATTCGCTCGCGAATGGTCCGACGAAGGCGAAGGACCTTAGGAGCTTAACGAACTTAGCATGGCGGTGGATTCTCGGGCCTCACGCGAGACGCGGAAAACGCGTAGGGGTGCTTCCGACTCCACCCGCCTTCGCGATGCGAAGGCGCGCCTAGCTCAGGATGCCAGCTTTACACCAGGAATCAGACCAGCCCGAGAAGTGAGCCCACCAGGTACAGCGCTTCCAGAACGGCGAGGGAAATCAGCAGGGCCTCACGCAGTTTCGAACGCGAGAGGGCTGTCTGCAACTTACCGGGATGCGCGTGCGCTGGCGCTCCCTCGAACAGGGCTGCCGGCATTCCCGCAAACCCGGTGAAAGGCGCCACCGGCCCGACCCGAGGCGCACTCGGCCTTGCCGGGGTGGCGGTAAAGTACTTCCGCTCCGCCAGCGGAACTTTGGGCAGAGTGATCAGCGAAGACCAGCGTGCCAGTTGCATGGATCCGGATTTCAAGTCGGCGTCAACCGGCGCGGAAGTCAGCTGCAGAGGGGGCAAGCGTTCAGGCGCGACGTGATCGGCCAGGTTGCGCAGCAGAGAACTCCACCACATGTGTCCCATTTGATCGCTGATCAGCTCGCCTACATCCATCGGCCGCGACTCCAATTCCAGCGGCGGCAAGACCTCAGGATTGATTACGTTGCCCAGGTTCGTAAACACCGTTCGATACCAGGGCAGGCTGACGGCGTCGCCGATCAGCATGCCGGTGTTTACCGGACGCGAAGTGAGCTGCAGTGGTGGGAGTTTTTCCGGAAAGAATCGGTCGCGAAGATTACGCAGCAAGGACTTCCAAAGCGGACCGGTAACGCTCGACGGGAGCAAAAGATCCAGTTCCTGATTGTCCTCGCGGGGTTCCATAAATCCTTCTCCATGTTACACCGATCGCCCGCCCGAAAGAATAGCGAGGAGCAGACTTTCAGGTGCATCGTGGCGCGGCAGTTAGAACGCGGGTTCGTCTGCGTACCTTGAACTTTTTACGACAATCCGTCGCGTCATTTGCTACTATGTGCACCCTGGAAACGTATTCGTTTTTCCTGCCGAGATCGATTCAATAAGGAGAAAGTAAAATGAAACTACGACCTTTGCTTGTCACCTGTGTGGTGCTTGCCCTGGTATCGGCCGCACTAGGCCGTCAAGCCGCCCCACCTTCTGCGGCCGCCACCGCACGAATTACAAAAGAGGTCAGGCACGAGTTGTTGATGCTGCCTTACTTCAGCGTGTTCGATAATCTCTCCTACAAAGTTGACGGATACAACGTGACCCTGATGGGACAGGTCACTCGGCCGACGCTGAAATCAGACGCCGAGAACGTGGTGAAGAAAATTGAAGGTGTGGAACACGTCGACAACCAGATCGAACTCCTGCCCCTGTCCCCGAATGACGACCGTATTCGCCGCGCGGTTTATCGTGCGATATATGGCTACCCGGCGTTACAGAAATACGCCCTGGGGGTTCAACAACCGATTCGGATCATTGTGAAGAACGGAAACGTAACTCTCGAAGGCGTCGTGGACAATGAGGGCGACAAGAACATCGCCAACATTCGGGCCAACGGAGTGTCGGGAGTATTCTCGGTAAAAAACAATCTGCAGGTGGTGAAGCCCTGACCTTGGGCGGCGGACGTCAGACCTCGGCAAGGGTATTTGGGTTCGAGGTCTGAAGCCCGCGGTCCGACGCTTTCCTTCTTTCACTCGCCAAACATCGGCACCTGCCGGGTGTCGGTAGGCGCCCCCTTGCGGCGGCGATGAGTTGCGCCGATCACAGCCAGCACCGTCAGCGATTCCAGGGCGCTGCGGGGCACGAAAATCCGTTGTATGTTCGAGCGCAGGTCGGGAGGATTAATCAGGAATCCCTCGGCTGTGGTCAAGCTAAGGTCATTGGGCATCATGCCTTCCAGGACCTCGTTGTCTCTAAACTTGAGCCGGATCCAGAGTCCTTCGGTGCGCGGCCGGCTGGTGAAGGTCTTGCGGCTCAGCGCTTCCGAATCGCCGAATTCGCGGACAAAATACACCGCCTTGATGTCCTTAAGGTCGATGGCAACCACATTGCCCGAGGTGTTAAGCAGTTCAAGTTTGCCTTCGCGGACGAAATTGGCCGGGGCAACGTGTCCGTTGATCGAGTCCCGGTCCATTTTCCGGACCACGACTTTTTTATGGGTTGAAGGCATCTTGGTCGTCAGTGTTCAGTCGTCGGTCGTCAGCGGGTGGTGGAGATCGAATTTTCCCAGTCGGCCGTTCAAGGATAAGTTCGTTGTTCCCGATGTCGGGATTGTCGATTCCGGCCTGTCAGCCCCAGCGATTTCGGCGTTGTCGATCCCAGGTTCTAAACGTCCAAAGTTTTTAAGTTCCCGGGTCTTAAGTTCCCGGAGGACCTCCGACAGTAGCCCGCCACTTCATTGGCGGGTAACCCGATAAGACCGTCGCGTGCCGTAGGCACCCCTGAAATGGCCCCGACCGCGTCGTTTCAGACTTCCCTACGGGACTCGGCTGTTCCGTCTACCCGGCGTTGAAACGCCGGGCAACTATCAGGCGTCCCCCCGGAACGCTCCCGCCGTCGCCGCCCGGGCCCGACACCGAGATCCCGACCGGCCGACACTAAACCCGACGGATGCCCGCCGGCTAAGAACGACCAACCGCCCACGACCGACGGCCAACAGCCAACGACTGAGGGCTGATTTCCTCCTGATTCTCGCACTTTTCCGGCAAAAACGGATTCGTTGTATGTTCCTTGTAGCCAAACCGTTAACCTTGTGTTATTTTCTGTAGCTTGCGGCGTCCCATCTTGTGCACTCTAAGCCTATTGGATAGAGCGACTTACGTAAAATCGACTGGAGCAGTCTGTTTTCTCGGGGCAAGGCCTGTGGAAAACTCACGCTGTGCTGTGACGAACCGAGTCGGGGATCCGCGTCCGTAAGCAAGCATGGCAGATTACATATACACCATGGAAATCCGGTTGACGCCGGACCAGCAGCGCGGCGTCACCCTGGTACAAGACATCGCGCGGGCCGCCGGTATGAACATTTACCTTACCGGAGGCGCTGTCCGCGACATTATCAGCGGTTTTCCCATCCGCGACTTGGACTTCTCGGTCCAGGGCAATCCCCTCAAACTGCAAAAAGACCTCGAGAAGGCTGGCGTCAGAATCGCCGGAGTCGATGACGACTTTAAGACGCTGTACCTCGGCCTGCCCGGCAACGTTCGCGCGGAAATCAGCATGGCGCGCATCGAGCACTACGAGAAAGCCGGCAAGCCGCCAATCATTTCTCACGCCACCCTCATCGAAGATCTGCGCCGCAGGGATTTCACCGTCAACGCGATGGCGTTGTCGCTGAATCCAGGTTCGCGCGGCCTGCTGATGGATCCGTTCAACGGCGCCGCCGATATCGAAGCCAAGCTTATCCGCATCCTGCATAACTACGCTTTTGTCGAGGACCCCTCCCGGCTGATCCGGGCCACGCGCTTCGCCGCGCGCTTTCACTGGCCGATTGAGGAGCGCACGCAAGCCCGCTACGAGTCCGCCAAAGAAAATAACTACATCGAATACATCACCAACAAGGCCATCGGGTACGAAATCGAGCAGTTGGCCTACGAAGAAGACCCGCTGCACATCGTCCGCGTGCTGGAGAAGGAAGGCTGGCTCAAGATACTGAATCCGCACTGGACCAGCGCCAAGGTGGATACGGCGCAGCTCGGTCAACTCCTGAAGACCCGCCAGCAGATGAATGAGCTGGGGTACGCTCCCGATCCGGCGCCCACGGTCATGTATTTCCTGACCGCCCGCCTCGCCGACAAAGATATCGCCGACATGCGCAAACAGATTCCGCGCAAGGACCTGGTCGAGGCCTGGCGAGATCTTGAAGACCATGCCAAGGAGTTGGCGAAGCGTCTGGTCGGGAAGGAAGCCGCCACGCCCTCGCGCGCGTGGAAACTGCTTTCCGAGGCGCGTCCCGAGATGATCCTGTTCCTGTCGCTTACCGCGCGCCAGCAGGCGGTAACGCAGAAGATCAAGAATTTCTTTACCAAGTGGCGGCAGGTGCAGCATAAGGTCCCGTTGCCGGAGATGACCGAGCTGCATATAACGCCCCAGCTGCCCGAGTATCCCAAGATTGCGTATGACGTGTTCATGCTGTTGCTTGACGGCAAGCTGCGTTCGCGAACTGAGACCTTGAAATACCTGAAGCCGCTGGCGCCGCCGCCTCCACCGCCGCCACCACCTCCGCCGCCCAAGCGGGGACGAGCAGCCAAGGCCGCGGCTGCCGAAGCAGCCGCTGCTGCAGCCGCGGCCGCTGCGGTTGCTGCCGCGTCGGTCGCTGGCAAGAAAAAGGGAAAAGGACAAGCTGCCGTTCCGCCGGTTGCAGCCAAGACTAAAGCGGAAGGATCCAAAGTCAACTCTGCGCCCAAGCCGGAGAAGGCCAACACCGCGAAGACAGCGTCAGTCGCGACGAGTAAACCGGTCGTGACGGGTAAAAAAGATAAAAGCAAGAAGAAGCACTAGAAAGGGTCGGTTCCCGTGTTCTGGGAAGTCTGAGCACCCCGAGCGCCGATCGTCTTCGGCGGTCGTTCAAGGTGTGCAATTTCACCGGCTCCGAGGTTGAAGGCTGCCCGTGTGAAATCTCCGGGAGGAGTGATGAAAAAACTCGGGAAGATCTTGCTTTGGACCGTGATCACTCTGGTTGTCCTCTTTGTGATCGGAGTAAGTCTCACGATCGGCTGGCGGCCGTTCATCGGGCCCAGGGCTCGGCCCCTCACTTCGCGCCAGTTCGAGCGCACCCCGCAACGGCTGGAGCGAGGCCGGTATATCTTCACTTCATCAACCGGATGTACAGGATGTCATTCGCCGCATGACTGGAACCAGCATGGCGGCCCGGTCATAGCCGGCGCCGAAGGCGTCGGACAGGTGATGTGGTTCAAAAATCTTCCAGGTCGCATCGTGGCCCCGAATATCACTTCCGATCCGGAAACCGGCGCTGGCACCTGGACCGACGACCAGTTGGCTCGCGCTATCCGGGAAGGCATCGGGCACGACGGGCGAGCATTGTTCCCGATGATGCCCTACCAGAGTCTGAGACATATGTCGGACGAGGACCTGGCTTCACTTGTGGTCTACATACGATCGTTGCCGCCCGTACGGAACCTGCTGCCGAAGACCGAAATTATTTTTCCGGTAAAGTACCTGATTCGTGGTGTGCCCCAGCCGATTACCGAGCCGGTCAGCAGCCCGGATCGCAGCGATCGCTTGAAGTGGGGCGAATATGTCATCACGATCGCAAGTTGCGACGAGTGTCATACCCCTCAGGATCGTGGAGCGCCAAAACCGGGACTGGATTACAGCGGCGGCTTCACCTTAGACGGCCCCTGGGGTACGGTCGCCAGCTCGAATATCACACCTGATGCCACCGGGATCAGTTACTACGACGAGGCGCTATTTATCCAGGCCATGCGCGCCGGTTACGTGAAAGCGCGAAAACTAAACTCCATCATGCCCTTTGGAGAATTCGGCGGGCTCACCGACGACGATCTGAAGGCGATGTTTGCCTATGTGCGCACTCTGAAGCCTGTGAAGCATCGGGTTGACAACAGCCTGCCGCCAACCTATTGCAAACTCTGCCAACTCAAGCACGGCGCGGGAGATCAAAACTAGAGTTTGACGGTTGCAAGACTTGGCAAAGATTTGACAATTCAGCGCCCCCGCCAGGGCTATAATTCCCCGCATGCGGCGCTGGTTGGCTATTGCGGCGTTATCCATGGCGACCTCGGCAGCGCCCTTGCTGGCCCAAATGCATGGGGGCTCTCGAGGTGGAGGATCCATGGGACGCGGCGGATTTTCCTCATCCGGCTCTCGCGGCGGATTCTCCTCTTCTGGTTTCCGTGGTGGAGGGAGCTTAGGGGTTGGATCGCGCTTTGGCGGTAGTTTCAGTACCGGCATACACCCGAGGGCTTTCCGTTCCGGCTCATCCTTCAGAGGATTTCGCCGGCCTGGTTTCGGCCCTCGCCGTTTCGCTAATCGGGTTTCCTTCTCGACATTTTCGCCGGGCTTCTTTGGCTACTACGGATATCCGGCCTACTACGGCGGGGACTTCTACTCCCCAGCGGATTACTACCCGTCGTACGACTATTACGGCTCCTCGTATTACTCCACGCAAAACGATATCGCGCGGCAGCAACAGGACATTGATCGCCTCGAAGATGAAGTAGCAAGTTTGCGGGAGCAACGGCAATCCCAGCAGCGCGAGGCGCGCGACACCCCAATGCCCGAACCGGAGAGCCGGTCCGTGATCTCCACGCCCACCCTGCTGGTCTTCCGCGACAAACACACCCAGGAAGTGCAGAACTACGCCATCGTCGGCGGTACGGTCTGGATTTTCAGCGAACAGCGGGCGACCAAACTTCCCCTGTCCTGGCTCGACATCGAAGCTACCGCCAAGGCCAACGAGGACCGCGGCGTAGATTTCCAAATACCAAGATAGGCACAGTTGGGAGCGTGGGATTCAGTGTGGTCGCGGGCGACTCGCCCGCGTCTTCTTACTGTGGATAAACTCCCCGTTTCGCCTCCGCAATTTCCCGTTAGAATAAGAGCAACACAACCACCCATGTCCCAATTCGTCCACCTGCACCTCCATACCGATTACTCCATGCTCGACGGCGCCTGCGACGTGGAAAAGCTCGTCCAGCGGGTGAAAGAGCTGGGTATGCCCGCAGTGGCCATGACCGACCATGGCAACATCTTTGGCGCGGTCCATTTCGTAAACGCGGCGCACAAAGCCGGGGTGAAGCCGATTGTCGGCTGTGAGCTTTATGTCTGCAAAAAGGATGACCACAACATAGAACGCACACCGCCCGACGGCGACACTTATAACCATCTTCTGGTCCTCGCCGAAAACGAAGAAGGCTACCGCAACCTGGCGAAGATTACATCCGAAGCCTCCTTACGCGGCTTCTACTACAAGCCGCGGGTAAGCAAAAAGTTTCTCGCCGAACACTCCAAAGGGTTGATCGGACTTTCCGGCTGCCTGAAAGGCGAAGTCGCCGAGCGTCTGATGGAAGAGAATTACGACGCGGCCCGTACCGCCGCCACCACCTACAGCGACATTTTCGGCCCCAACAACTTCTTTCTGGAGATTCAGGACCAGGGCCTGGAGCAGGAACATCGCATCCACTCCAACCTGTTCCGTCTGGAAAAAGATCTTGGCCTTCCCCTGGTGGCGACCAACGACAGCCACTATCTCTGCGAGGACGACGCCCACGCTCAGGACGTGATGTTGTGCATTCAGACCGGCAAGTCCATCCAGGACACCAACCGGATGAAGTTCCAGGGCACCGATTTTTTCGTCAAGAGCCATGACGAAATGCAGCGCGTCTTCAAAGACGCGCCGGACGTGCTGACCCGCACGCTCGGCATTGCCGAACGCTGCAACATGAAGCTGGAGAAAATCAGTAATCCGTTTCCGCACTTCGACGTGCCCGACGGATTTACCCTGGACAGCTACTTTGAGCACGTCTCTCGCGAAGGATTCGCCCGCCGGCTGGAAACGCTGCGCCCTCTCGCCTCCCAGGGACGTCTGAAGCACAACCTCGCGGAATACGAACAACGTCTGGCCCGGGAACTGGCCATCATTCAGCAGATGAAGTTTTCCGGATACTTTCTCATTGTCTGGGATTTCATCCGTTACGCGCGCGAACGTGACATTCCAGTGGGACCGGGGCGCGGTTCAGCGGCAGGTTCGTTGGTCTCGTACGCGCTGGGCATCACTGATCTCGATCCGCTGCAGCACGAGCTGATCTTCGAGCGCTTCCTGAATCCCGAGCGCATTTCCTTACCCGATATTGATATCGATTTCTGCATGAACCGCCGTGGCGAGGTCATCAACTACGTCACCGCCAAGTACGGCCGCGAAAACGTCGCCCAGATCATCACCTTCGGCACTATGGCCGCCAAGGCGGCCATCAAAGACGTCGGCCGCGCCATGGACGTGCCTTACGCAGACGTGGACCGCATCGCCAAGATGGTCCCGACCACCCTGAACATCAAGCTCGAAGATGCGATCAGGGAATCGCCGGCGTTGCAACAGGCCTACGACAGTGATCCGCAAATGCGCGAATTGCTGGACACCGCCAAGAAGCTTGAAGGCATGGTGCGCAACGCGGGAGTCCACGCCGCCGGAGTGGTGATTTCGCCGCGGCCGCTCAACGAACTCGTCCCACTGTACAAGACCAAGAACGATGAAATCGTCACCGCCTTCGACATGGTGGCCATCGAGAAGCTGGGCCTGCTGAAGATGGATTTCCTCGGCCTGACCACGCTGACCATTCTCGATGACGCGGTGAAGCTGATCGCGCAGACCCGAGGTGAGCGCATCACTCTCGAGGGCCTCCAGCTCGACGATCAGGAAACTTACCAGAAGGTATTTCACAAAGGACTCACGTCCGGCGTATTCCAGTTTGAATCTCGCGGCATGCGTGACGTGTTGCGGCGCTACCAGCCCAATTCCATCGAAGATCTCACTGCCCTAAACGCGCTCTACCGTCCCGGACCGATTCAGGGGGGCATGATTGATGACTTCATTGACCGCAAACACGGCCGCAAGAAGATCGAATACGAACTGCCGGAACTGCAGGAGATCCTCCAGGAAACGCTGGGCGTCATCGTCTATCAGGAACAGGTGATGCAGATCGCCAACCGGCTGGCTGGCTACTCCCTCGGCGAGGCCGATCTGCTGCGTCGTGCCATGGGTAAAAAGATTGCGTCAGAAATGGCGGCACAGCGGGAACGCTTCGTCACGGGCGCAAATCAGCGCGGCTACCCGCCAAAAAAGATTGAAAAGATTTTCGACCTGATGGCCCAGTTCGCCGGCTACGGCTTCAACAAGTCGCACTCGGCCGCGTATGCCCTGCTGGCCTACCAGACGGCATACCTGAAGACTCGTTATCCGGTCGAGTTCATGGCCGCGCTGCTGACTTCGGTGACCGGCAGCACGGACGACGTGGTCAAATACATCAACGAGTGTCGCGAAATGGGGATTGCGGTCGAAGCTCCCGACATCAACGTCAGCGATGCGAACTTCACACCACATGGCAACGCTATTCGGTTTGGTCTGGCCGCCGTAAAGAATGTCGGCCACAACGCCATCGAGTCCATCGTCGCTGGACGAAAGGAGCTTGGCCGCTATACTTCGATCTACGAATTCTGCGAGAAGGTTGACCTGCGCCTCCTCAATAAACGTGTTCTGGAATCACTGATCAAAAGCGGCGCCATGGACGGACTCGGCCGCCGCGCCCAACTCATGGCCGTTCTCGATCGCGCCATCGAAGGCGCGCAGAAAACTCAGCGCGACGCCGAAAGCGGCCAGCACGGTCTGTTCGGGGTCTTCCAGCAGGAAGAAGTCTCAGCGCCGCACAACAAGCTACCCGATACCCCGGACTGGGACGAACACACGCGGCTCGCGAATGAGAAAGAGATTCTCGGCTTCTTCATCAGCGGACATCCGCTGGAAAAATATCGCGACAAGCTGGAAGATCTGCGCGCGCTGAGCACGGAAGAAGTCAGCGCCTTGACCAAGTCCACGGGCAAGGACGAGAACATCACCACTGCCGGCATCATCACCAATCTTCGTGTGCTCAAATCCAAGCGTGGAGATTTCTACGCCCAGGGAGCGCTCGAAGACATGGCGGGCTCGGTGGAGATGCTGGTTTTCCCCGAGGCCTACCGCAAACTGCAGGAGAAAGTGAAGCTGGAAGTGCCAGTGTTGATCCGAGGCGGAGTGCGCATCGAAGAAGGCGCGAATCCGAAGTTGACGGTGAATGACATCAGTCCGCTGGAAGACGCCAAAGTGCCGTTGCCCAATTCGCTTCGCATTCGCGTCCCGCTCGAAACCGCGAATGAGTCCACCGTGGATGCCTTACACACGCTGTGCGCTCGGCAAAAGGGGGCGGCCAAGGTGTTGTTTGACGTGGAACGCCAGGGCGATTTCATGGTCGTGATGGAGGCGGAAGGCTATAATGTGATGCCAGACCGCAACTTCATTGCCCGGGTCGAGGAGTTGTGCGGCCGAGGCGCCGTGCGCGTAATTGACTGAAGCAACAACCGTGAGTGAGGTGCGTCATACGCCCTCGCTCCTGAATCTGGTGAAGCACTCTTTTCAGGCTTCATGCAGGCTCCAAGAAGAGCCGTACTGAAATCTGCGGTAGATAAGAGTATCCATTCAAAAGAATCCCAAGCTGGGAGCGAAGATTGCACCATCGGTGCCTGATGAAGCGCTGGTGATGGCGGGAACCGAGCTTCTCCTGTCCATGGTGGAAGCACGCCTGGCGCGCAACGGCAATGGCAACGGCAGCAACATGGAGTCGGGAGAAAAGACGCACCAGGAGCTGGAAAAAATCGAGCAGCAGATTGCCCGCTTGCAAGTGGCCGCCGGACCCGACGAGAGTACACAGCGCGAAATCCAGCTATTGAACGACCGCATTCAGGCGTTACGCACAGACATGGCTTCCTCGCACTCCAAAGCCTGGGAAAAAACCGAACTGGCGAGGCATCCCCAGCGCCCCTATCTGCTCGATTACATCGAGCGCATCTTCACCGACTGGAGCGAGATTCACGGTGATCGCGGCTATGCGGACGATCCCGCCATCATCGGCGGTATGGCCCGTTTCCATGGCGAAGAGGTGATGATCGTCGGACATCAGAAGGCGCGTGACACCAAGCAGAAGGTGTATCGCAACTTCGGCATGCCCAACCCCGAGGGCTACCGCAAGGCCATGCGCGTGATGAAGATTGCGGAAAAATTTGGCCGTCCGTTGTTCACGTTCGTGGACACGCCCGGCGCCTATCCCGGCCTGGGAGCGGAAGAGCGCGGACAGGCAGAAGCCATTGCCCACAACCTGCGCGAGATGGCGCGTCTGCAGATCCCCATCATCACCACGATCACCGGCGAAGGCGGAAGCGGCGGCGCGCTTGCCATCGCCATCGCCGACCGCGTTCTGATGATGGAGAACTCGATTTATTCGGTAATCTCACCGGAAGGCTGCGCCTCCATCATGTGGCGCGATCCCACCAAAAAAGCCCTGGCCGCCGAAGCCATGCGCATCACCCCCGAAGACCTGAAGGAACTGGGCTGCATTGACGGCATCGTCCCTGAACCCGAGGGCGGCGCCCACGTTGACCACGAAGCCGCCGCCGCGTTGCTTGATGGCACTTTGCAGAGACATCTCGGCGAGGTAACGAAGGGTGCGATCAAAGAACTGGTTGCCACGCGCTATGCAAAATTTCGCAAGATGGCGCAATTTTTTACCGGCGACGAGTAGAAACCGCTTCGAATCCACCCGCGTTCGTACCGACATCAAATAATTGGAATTCGCGGATATTGGCCATCATGGTCATGTGAGCTTGCTGGGACTCCTCGCGCTATCATAGCCGCATCGCGCAGTGTTAGACTTTCGCATCGGTGTTGTGCAGCGCATGGGGCGGCCGACGTGACACAACCGGACGATCCAACCAATAGCCGCGATCCTAACCAATCGGAAGCCCGAGCGGAAAGCGGAACGCTGCCCACTTTGGACGTAGAGCAGACGCAAGACTCGCTCAGAGGCGCGGTCGCCGCGCCCAAACAAGAATCGCCGTTGGGCTCAATCGGTCGCTACCAATTGACTAAACTGCTGGGCGAAGGCGGGATGGGGCAAGTCTGGCTGGCCGAACAGTCCACCCCCGTGCGACGTCAAGTCGCGCTGAAGCTCATCCGCAACGGAATCTACGATGTCACCGTGACCCGGCGGTTTGCCTCAGAACAGCAGTCGCTGGCGATCATGGAACATCCTGCCATCGCCAAGGTTTTTGACGCGGGCTCGTCACCCGGCGGCCAGCCTTACTTTGTGATGGAGTATGTGCCCGGCCTGTCCATCACCCGGTATTGCGATCAAAAGAAGTTGAAGATTCGGGAACGCCTCGAACTCTTCATTCGGGTTTGCGAAGGCGTGCAGCACGCCCATCAGAAGGCCATCATCCATCGCGACCTGAAGCCGTCCAACATCCTGGTGACGGAAATCGACGGCAAACCTGAGCCCCGCATTATCGATTTTGGCATTGCCAAGGCCGCGGCGCAGCCCGGCACGGATCAAACCTTGTTGACCCGTGGGGGAGCACCGATGGGCACGCCCGGTTACATGAGCCCGGAGCAGGCCGATCCAGCCATCGGGGATGTGGACACGCGCACCGACGTGTATTCGCTGGGGGTGGTGCTGTATGAACTTCTGGTCGGCGCCCATCCCTTCGATTCCGGGAAGTGGCAGAAGCAACCGTTCGACGAAGTCCTGCGACAATTACGCGAAGAAGATCCGCTCAACCCGAGCACCAGGCTCAGCCGGGAAAAAGAAACCTCCAACGTGACTGCGGAGATGCGCGGCACCGAGCCCGACCAGCTGATGACCATCCTCCGCGGCGATCTGGACTGGATCACTATGAAGGCCCTGGAGAAGGACCGCGCGCGTCGCTACGGTACGCCTTCAGAGCTGGCGGCTGATATCGGCAGATACTTGCGGCACGAGCCGGTCGTGGCCCGGCCCGCGACCACGGGTTACCGTCTGCGGAAATATGTTCGCCGCCATCGCGTCGGAGTGGCCGCGGCTGCCGGTGTGGCGCTCCTGCTGGTCGCGTTTGCGGTGATGCAAGCGGCGCAGTTGCGCCGTATTACGAGGGAACGAGACCGGGCCAATCGCATCACCGATTTCATGACTCGCATGTTCAAGGTCTCGCAACCCAGCGAGACTCGCGGCAATACCATTACCGTCCGCGAAATTCTGGATAAAGCGTCCACCGACATCGATAGCGGGTTGGCGAAGGATCCCGAGCTTCAATCCAACCTGATGGACGTGATGGGAAATGTCTATACCAGTCTCGGGCTGTACCAGCGAGGAGACTCACTGTTGTCGCGGGCGGTTGACACCCGAAGGCGTGTCCTAGGGGCACGGAACCCCGACACGTTAAGGTCGATGGGAAGCCTGGCTTGGGCTCTTCAAAGGGAAGGCCGCTACCCCGAATCAGAAAAATTGGGACGCGAGGCGCTCGACCTGCAGCGGCGCGTGCTCGGGCCCGAGCACCCCGATACTCTGAGATCAGCCAGCGACCTGAGTTGGACGCTATACCAGCTGGGCAAGTACGCCGAGTCGGAAAAACTGCTATGGGAAACGCTCGACTTGCAGAAGCGGGTGTTGGGGCCGGAGCACGTGGACACTTTGCAGTCGATGAGTGATCTGGGTTGGACCCTTGGCGAAGAAGGCCGCTATGCGGAAGCGGAGAAAATGGAGCAGGAAACGCTCGACATTCGCCGCCGTGTCCTTGGCCCCGAACACCCGGACACTCAGACGTCGATGAATAACCTGGCGGGCATATTTGAATGGGAAGGCCGCTATGCCGACGCCGATAAAATGTTCCGCGAGTTGATCGACCTCGATCGCCGGGTTCGCGGTCCTGAACACCCCGACACCCTCCTCACCATGAACAACCTGGCCAATGTTTTAGGCTACGAAGGGCGTTACGCCGAGGCGGCCACGTTGCAGCAAGAAACCCTTGAAACCCAGCGCCGGGTTTTGGGTCCAGAACAAAGGGACACGTTGATAACGCAGATCGGCCTCGCCAACAGTCTCGGCGGTCTGGGCAAGTACGACGAGGCCGAAAAACTTCTGCTTCAAACCCGCGACATTCAGCGTCGTGTCCTCGGGCCCGAAAGCCCCCGCACCGCGGACACAACATACAACCTGGCGTGCCTTGCGTCGCGTCGCGGACGGCCCGATGAGGCGTTCGCGTACTTGCACGAGGCCTTCGCACACGGACTATCGCCCGCCCAAGCCCTCGGCATTGCTACCGACCCCGACCTGAAAGGGATTCGTTCCGATTCGCGCTTCGAGGGGATCGTTGCCGACGCCAAGCTGCACGCCACGGCCGCGCAAAAGTAAACGAGCTGGCTTCTGCAAAGTCAGGCCTGGCCAAATCAGGCGACGGGCGCTCATCTTCATAGTTCCCAAATAGATACCTCTGTGGCACGACTCCGCCTTCAATGCCTGTTCGCGTCGGTTTGCCTGCCGTATAATAAAGGGTTCTGACTGCACTACTACTGCAAGCGGACAAACCCGCTTTAAGTACAAGCCAGCACAAGGAAAGGTCGGGAATGGCCACCACGGATGTATCTCTCCACGCTGAGAGTCGCCCACCGGAACAAAAGCCTGTCGTAAACGACATGAGTATTCAAGTTGCGACGGTGAACGGGTCGGGCTCGCAGAGTTCCAACACGGTCCTGTTGCGCAGCATTTTTCAAATGGGAGTTCCAGTCTCGGGCAAGAACCTGTTTCCTTCGAACATTGCCGGCCTGCCCACCTGGTACACAATTCGAGCCAACAAAGAAGGCTACATTGCACGCAAAAAGGAAATTGATTTCGTAGTCGCCATGAATTCCGAAACCGCCCATGAGGACGTGATGTCCGTGGCCGCAGGTGCAGTCGTCGTCTACGACGAGCCCTTGAACCTGAGCAGCTTGCGTCCCGATCTCGTGTTTTACGCCGTCCCTTACGACAAGCTGGTTGCCCCCGTCTGTCCCGAGGCCAAGCTGCGCAAGCTGGTCAAGAACATGATCTACGTGGGCGTGGTGGCCCGGTTGCTTCAAATCGACATTGCGGAGGTCGAGAAGGCGATCCGCAAGCAGTTTTCTAAGAAGGTGAAGGCGGCCAACCTGAACCTGGCGGCGGTGAAAGCCGGATACGACTACGCTGCGGCCAACCTTACCAAGCGCGATCCCTATTTCATCCAGCGCATGGACAAAACCGCCGGCAAAATCATTATCGATGGAAACTCAGCTGCGGCTCTGGGCTGCATGTTCGCCGGCGCGACCATGGTCGCCTGGTATCCGATCACCCCGTCGTCGTCGTTGCCCGAGAGCATGATTGAGTACATGAAGCGCTTCCGCATCGGTGCCGACGGCAAAGCCACATTTGCGATCGTACAGGCGGAAGACGAACTGGCGGCCATCGGAATGGTGTTGGGCGCAGGTTGGGCAGGAGCGCGTGCCATGACAGCGACCGCCGGCCCAGGCATTTCGCTCATGGCCGAATTTGCCGGCCTTGCCTACTACGCCGAAGTCCCGGGCGTGATCTGGGACATCCAACGCGTGGGTCCTTCCACGGGTTTGCCCACGCGAACGTCGCAAGGCGACATTCTCTCCACCGCGTTTCTCTCTCATGGAGACACCAAGCACATCCTCCTGCTCCCATGTTCCGCGGAGGAGTGTTTCACCATGGCAGGCGACGCTTTCGACCTGGCCGAGCAATTCCAGACCTTGGTCTTCGTCATGTCCGACCTTGATCTAGGAATGAATAACTGGATGGCCGACCCCTTCAAGTATCCGGAAAAGCCCATCAGCCGCGGCAAAGTTTTGAGCAAAGCAGATCTCGATCGCCTCGGCGGCTTTGCCCGCTACCAGGACGTTGACGGAGACGGTATAGGCTACCGCACTCTGCCCGGCACCGATCATCCTGCCGCCGCCTATTTTGCCCGAGGCAGCGGACACAACGAGAAAGCTCAATACAGCGAGCGTCCCGACGACTTCGAGCGCAACATGGAGCGGCTCAACCGCAAGTTCGAGACTGCCCGCTCCTTCGTGCCCCGGCCGGAAGTGGATACCGGCAAGTCAAAGATCGGCATCATCGGATACGGCACTTCCCATTGGGGTTTGATCGAAGCTCGCGACCAGTTGCGCCAGGAGTACAACATCGAGACGGATTATCTCCGTCTGCGCGCTTATCCATTCACTCGCGAGGTCCACGACTTCGTGAAGCAACACGACGTGGTGTACGTGGTCGAACAGAACCGCGACGCCCAGATGCTCACTCTGCTCAAGATGGATCTCGAAGCAGCGCTCCACACCCGTCTGCGCAGCATCGCCCACATTCACGGCCTGCCGCTTGACGCGCGCTCGGTCACCGACGAACTCATGACCATGGAGGGCAAGTAAATGGCGACCTCAACCCCCGACAAGCCGGCTCCAGCACCGAAAACCAACCGCATTGGCTTGTCCGTACTCGACTATCGCGGCGGCAAGACGACTCTGTGCGCCGGTTGCGGCCACAACGCAATTTCCGAGCGCATCATTGATGCCATGTACGAAATGGGAGTCTCGCCCGAGCGCGTGATCAAACCGAGCGGCATTGGCTGTTCGTCCAAGAGCCCGGCCTACTTCATGGGCCGTTCGCACAGTTTCAATGCCGTACACGGGCGCATGCCCTCGGTTGCCACCGGCGCGGTTCTCGCCAACCGCCATCTGATCGCCCTCGGCGTAAGCGGCGACGGCGACACCGCTTCCATCGGCGTGGGCCAGTTCATTCACCTCATGCGGCGCAATCTGCCCATCATCTACATCATCGAAGACAACGGCGTTTACGGACTGACCAAAGGCCAATTCTCCGCCACCGCCGACATGGGTTCCACGCTGAAAACCGGCGTGATCAACGACCTCCCTCCCATCGACACCTGCGCCATGGCCATTACACTGGGCGCTACGTTCGTAGGCAGGTCTTTTTCCGGCGACAAGAAGCAGCTCCACGCCATGATGAAAGCGGCCATCGCCCACAAAGGCACGGTCATGCTCGACGTGGTTTCACCCTGTGTGACCTTCAACGATCACGAGGGTTCCACCAAGTCTTACAAGTACATGAAGGACCACGAAGAGCCGCTGCAGGAAGTCAGCTTTGTCCCCGCGTTCGAAGACATTGCCATCGACTACGACCCCGGAACCACCATCGATGTGACCATGCATGACGGCTCTCACCTACGCCTGCGTAAACTCGAAGAAGAATACGACCCCACCAACCGCATCAAGGCCATCACACGTCTGAATGAAGCTCACGAAAAGGGCGAAGTGCTGACCGGCGTGTTCTACGTCAATTCCCAAACGCCGACTTTCGTTGATCTGCTGAACATGACTGAGGAGCCTCTGGCTACACTTCCGGAATCCGCAGTGCGGCCGGGCAGGGAAGTGCTGGAACAGGTGATGGAAGAGCTGCGCTAGGTACAGTCTGGAACGGGACCGGCCCGCCCAATCTTGTCGGCTTCTTATGCGCATGCCGAGCTTGCGAAGCATCTTGCGTTGACCGCACATGGCAGCTGGGGCGGCGAGTGGATAGTACGCGCCGGGTCCTTCGAGGCTGACGTCTCTCAGGATGACGCCAGGAGTAACGGGGACCGGCAGCGTCGTCGCTGTCCGCGCTCTCGATCAAGTCAGAGTTTTCGCCGCCGTTCCTGAATCGCTGTCTTCCTTCGGAACCATAAGCCACGTTACTGCCGCACTGGCCAAGGACAGGCCCGCGCAAATCAACATCGCGATCCGGAATCCGAATACAAATGCTTCCTCAATCGACTTCTTGATCGCAGCCTGGAGATTGGGGTCGAGACCGATGGGCAGCTGCAAGCCGGCGAGTTTGTTCTCGTTGGCTCGCAGTTGCCGCAGAACCGCAGGCGGCAGCGGGAGGTCAGCCAGGCTTCTCTCCAGCCGGAAACTAAAGGCCTTCACCAGTAAGATCCCAAGGACCGCGATAGCCAGGACACCCGCTACGCGCGCCACCGCATTGTTGATACCAGACGCCGTGCCCACCCGGTCCTGGCTCACTGAATTCATAACCACGGTGGTAAGAGGCGCCACGCTGACTGCCATCCCGAACCCCAGGACAACAACCGCCGGGAAGAACCCGCTCCAATAGCCGCCTCCCACAGAGGGAACGGAAAATAGTACGAACCCGAAAGCGGCAATGAGAGGGCCGATGACGAGCGGGCTTGTGGAGCCGTAACGAGCCACGAGCCCCCCGGACCAGCGGGAGAGGAAAAACATGAGCAGAATAAATGGAAGTATGGCAGCGCCGGTCGCTGTTGTTGAGTACCCCTGGACTTGCACCAGATTCAACGGGAACAAGAAAAAGAAGATTCCGACCGCGGCATACAGAAGCAGGGTAACGAGGTTGGCTCCGCTGAAGCTTCGGGATTCGAACAGTCGTAACGGGAGCATCGGCGCCGTGACTTGGGCCTCGACTAACGCGAACGTGACAAGACAGCCGAAGCCCACGATCAAACTTCCGAAAACTAACGGATTCCTCCAACCCAGGTTGACCGACTCGATAAAACCGTTGACCAGGCCACCCAATCCGAGGGTGGCGAGAATCGCCCCTGACCAGTCAACGCGCCCTGCAACGGCGCTCCGGCTCTCCGGAATCCGCCAGATAGAAATGGTTATCACTGCCGCGGCGAGCGGAAGATTGATGAAGAACACCCATCGCCAGGAGGCATGTTCAATCAGCCAGCCGCCAAGCAACGGGCCAACCGCGGTCGTGATCGCCGTGAAGCCCGACCATGTTCCGATCGCCTGGCCGCGACTCTTCTCGTCGAAAGATGTGCTAATGATGGCAAGACTGCCGGGCACGAGCAGCGCCGCCCCCACGCCCTCGATACTTCTCGCAAGGATCAATTGGTGAATGTTTGAGGCAACGCCGCAACCGGCCGATGCCACCGCGAAAATCGCAACTCCCGACAGGAACATCAGACGTCGGCCAAACAGATCGCCGAGAGACCCGCCGACAAGAATCAGCGCGCCCAGGAAGAGTCCGTAAGACTCGACCACCCATTGCACGTCCACCATGGTCGCGTGAAAGCTGGTCTGGAGCACAGGCAGAGCGACATTGACGACCGTGCTATCGATGAACGCCATGCTGGAGCCGAGAATGGTCGCAGCAAGTATCCAGGTTCTCGCTCCCGCTCCACAGGGGACTTCGATGCCGGCTGATCTCATTACCTCTTCGTCACAGGGCGTTCTCATGGGGGCTATAGATGCCTTTCAAGACAAGTGTAGCTCTCAAGATCGGCGAGAGCCTCGGGCAGCCGGCGAGCCAATCGCATGAGGGTGATTTGGCCAAGCCAGTTGACCTTGCAGCGCACGCCTGGCATCGCCGTGGCGTCGGCGGGCACAAGTTCGCTAAGATCACCAGCATTCTGTTGCCAACCATTTGCCCCGAAATAGCGTCAGAGATTGCTGCAAATGACTGAGACCAGGACCAGGACGGTAAGCAAGACTCTGCTGATCGTGATATCACTGGTCGTGATCGCCATCGTGGCCGTCATCGTGACGGGAATTCACCTCTCCAATCCGTATCTGCACAGCAAGGTTGTGGAGATGCTTGCCGAGAAATTTCACGCTGACGTGGAGCTTAAAGCGTTTCACGTCTACCTGTTTCCGGGCGCGCGGATCGAAGGTTCAGGACTGGTGCTCCGTCACGAAGGCCGCACCGATGTCCCGCCGCTGATTTCAATTGGCGAATTCTCCGCTCAGGCGGGCATCACGGGCCTGCTCGGGAAGCCATGGAAAATCGAGCAAGTCAAGCTCAAGGATCTGGTCATACAGGTCCCGCCCAAGGGCGAAAGAAGGAAGCAGGACTGGTCGAAAATGCGGGACGCCCCTATCTTGATCGGAGAAATTGTGTCGGATGAGGCGGAGCTTCGGTTGCTGCCCAAGTCCGCGGACAAAGATCCTCACGTGTTCGCCATTCACCACCTCGTAATGCACTCGGTCGGACTCGACCGGCCCGCGAAATTCAATGCGCAGCTCACTAACGCCGTCCCTCCGGGCGAAATTGACACCAAGGGGAGTTTCGGCCCCTGGAGCCCGGATGATCCCGGCCAGACGCCGCTGTCCGCCGAGTACACATTCGACAAGGCTGACCTGGGAGTCTTCAAAGGCATCAGCGGCATCCTGTCTTCGACCGGCAAGTTTGGCGGCGTGCTGGAGAAAATTGAAGTCGAAGGCAAGACCTCGACTCCCGACTTTACGGTCGCTGTTGGTGGGCACCCTCTCGATCTGGAGACGGTCTTTAGCGCCACGGTGGATGGCACCAACGGGGACACGCTGCTGCATCCGGTGACAGCCCACCTGTTGAACACTGTGATCGTCGCCCAGGGCGGCGTGGTGAGATCTCCCGACAAGCAGGGCAAAGAAATTACGCTCGACGTGACCGTCGACAAAGGCAGACTCGAGGATCTGTTGCGCCTGGCCGTGAAAGCCAATCCGCCTCCCCTGACCGGCGCTATAAACTTTCGCACCAAATTTGATTTGCCGCATGGCAAGGGCGATCTCGCCGATCGCTTGAATCTGGACGGAAAATTTGACGTCCAGCAGGCCCAATTCACCAGCCCGGAAGTGACCGCTAAAATCGAGACGCTCAGCCGAAAGGGTCAGGGTCAGCCGGAAAACAAGGATGCAGGCAGCAGCGTGTCCCAGCTCAAAGGCAATTTCGTGCTCGACAACGGCGTGATTACGTTCCGCGGCCTGACCTTCACTGTCACCGGAGCTCAGGTCGCCCTCAACGGCCGGTACGGTCTGGAAAAAGAAAACCTCGACTTCTACGGGAAGCTGCTGATGAAGGCCAAAATTTCGCAGACGACGACCGGGGCGAAATCCTTCGTCTTGAAGGCGGTGGATCCGTTCTTCCGGAAGAACGGCCAGACCGAACTGCCGATCAAGATTACCGGCCCGCGCGACCACCCATCCTTCGGCCTTGATCTCCACCACAAGGACAAAGACAAGGACAAGGGAGAGTAAGGGATGGCACTAGGAACGGAATCTCAGGCCACGTCCTTTTTCTCCTTATCGGCGGGCTCCCCTGAGTGTTCAGGGACGCCACCGGGTTCTGGAAAATCGGTGTCGGAGGATTTAAGCAGCGCATTCTGGTCGCGATGCCCCAGCTGTCCTTGCATAGAGGTATTGCCAGGCGGTTCCTGCCGTCTGTCCTGCTCTACGGCGCCCTTGCCGCGGTCCTGGTCATCGGCCAGAGCCCGATCCAGGTCTTTCTTGAAGTCAGTCATGAATGTCCCCGATTCAGGCCAGGAAACGCATCAGGCCAATACACAGCCTATCGTGAAACTTTTACCAGTGGGAAGGGTTAATCCTGTAGATTGGGACAAAGATTCAACGAGGTCAGGATGAAGCGTCTCATACTCACTCTTTCGGGGATTTTGCTGGTGACTTTGGCTGGTTGGGGAGAACAGCTCACTCCGGGTGAGCAGGCGCATGCCAGCGTTAACGCACACCGACAGGAAGCCAAGGACAATGCGCGCCGTCGTCACCACCGCCGCAGTCGCCGCCATCATCGCCGTCATCAGGCGGCATAGCCGATTGTCACAGCTACGCTTTACTGGGGCCTCCGCGCCTCAGTTCCTGTCGTGGCCACTCCCAGCTTGCGTAGACGGTCCCGGGCCTGCATGGCTTCATTGGACTTGGGATAGCGTTGTATCACGTGGCGCAGTGCGGCGATTCCAGCTTCCTGTTGCCCCAGCTCAACTAACGCCATACCTTTCTTCAGTTCTGCAGCGGCCGCCTTGGTGCCGTCCGGGTAGCTCTGCAGGACCTGGTCGTAGCTCTTGACCGCCGCCGCGTAATTCCCCTGCTTGAATTGGATGTCAGCCAGGTAGAAGTTCGAGTTCCCCGCCAGGTCGGTGTTGGGATAGAACTTCACGTAATCCCCAAACTCCTGCGCCGCCAGATCGCTCTTTCCCGCCTGGTAGTCGCGCAGCGCATTGTTGTAAAGAACGTCGGGCGGAGGAGCGGCCGCTGCCTGCTGCTGTTGCTGAGTCTGCTGGACGGCAATGCTCTGCTGTGCCGCCTGCATGTCCTCCAGTTGCTTGCTCACCTTGCCCAGGCGCGCCTTGAGCTCGTCCAGAGTGTCGTTCAAGGACTGGATTTGGCCCGAGAGCTGGTCGGCGTGGGCGCCGCTGTCGGTCTGTTGCTTTTGGAGAGTGGTCTGAAGGTCGGTGACCGAGGTAGCAACCTTGTTGGCCCGGTCGGTGCTCTGTTCAATCAGGTGCTGAAGTACACCCATGCGCTCGTCGAAGGACTGCTGCATGTGAGCAATTCGGTCCTGCAAGTCCTGCACTTGAGTCTGCAGTTGCACCATGTCCTTGTTCACGCCCCACACCGGCGTCACGCCGGTGCAGAGCAGGGCCAAAATGGCAAGCAAAATGGGAAATCGCTGGATTTTCATTGTCCAATACCTACGATGGAAGAGTATGAATCGCGTCCCGGCCAGAGGACGAAGTAATGATGTAGCGCCGGCGTCCGCCGGCCGTCGCGAGGGCGTCCCGCCCTCGCACTCAGGCGCAAGCAAATACGCCTGCCAGCCGCCGCGACACCGGCGCCAATCAACCTTACTTCCCGTAGACGAAGTGACCACGCCGGTTCTGCTGCCAGCACTGCTCGTTCGACTCGGTGCAGAACGGCTTTTCCTTGCCGTAGCTGATGGTCTTGACGTGATCGGCAGGAACGCCGCCTTGTACCAGAGCGTTACGGACGGAATTCGCACGGCTATCGCCCAGGGCTAGATTGTATTCCGTCGACCCCCGTTCGTCGCAGTGACCCTCTACCGTGAAGCTGATGTTGGGATGCTGCTTCAGGAACTCGACATCGCCCTGCATGGACGACTGCTGGTCCGCATTGATATCGCTCTTGTCGTAGTCGAAGTAGATGTCCTTCACCGTTTGTGAGAACAGTTCTTCCTCAGTGGCCGACGGCTGAGGTGGCGGTGGGGGTGGCGCGTTCACGGTGACACGCGCCGTGGCCGTCTGCGTCCCGCCCGCTCCCTTTGCGGTCAGAGTATAGGTGGTGGAATCAGCCGGGGTCACGCTCTGCGACCCGCTGGCTTGCACGGCGCCTACGCCGTCGATGCTGACATCAGTCGCATTGCTGGTCTGCCAGGTCAACGTCGTGGACCCGCCTTTATCGACCGTACTCGGGTTGGCCGAGAGCGAAGCTGTAGGCGCGGCTGGCGGTGGGGGTGGAGGCGGTGGGGGTGGCGCTACTTTCTTCTTGCACGCGCCCAGGGTCATGATCGCCATCAGGGCGAACACCAACATCATCCATCTAACGTTTCGTTGCTTCACTCTGCTCCTCCGTACTCTGGGTGCGCATTGATTGCTGTACTTGATTACGATCGCTGCGCCCGGCTCAAGTCCGGAGAGGGGAAGTCGTGCTCCGCCTCGTCCGGGAATTCACTGCAAAACAGCGAATATGATTCCTGGGTCAAATTTCTAAAAATCACTTCCAACTCCAGTTGGGCTGACTGTTAGCGCCCGCAAAGGTCAGCTGCTTCTGATTGGTACCATCGGCCAGCATGGTCCATATCTGCAAGCTGCCGGCACGGCTGGATTGGAAAATGATGTGCCTTCCGTCCGGCGACCAATACGGGAAGTCGTTGCGCCCGCCATCATGGGTCAGCTGCACCCACTGTTTGCTGGCAATGTCCATGATGTAGATGTCCTGCGCTCCCGGCGCTCCCGGGCCGTATTTGCGCATCCAGGAAACCACCAGAAACTGCCCGTTCGGCGACCACGCCGGAGAGACCGCATAGCCCTGGTCTGTGAGCCGCTGCACGTTGGTGCCGTCGGCCTCCATGGTATAAACCTGCGGCAGTCCCGTCCGTCCACTTACCCAGGCAATTTGCCCGCCCGTCTTGCGATTCCATGCCGGTGAGACGTCAGGGCCTTTGAACGAGGTGATCCGCTTGAGATTTCCTCCCGCAGAATCCACCGCGTAGATCTCCGGGTCTCCGCTGCGTGAGGACGAGAAAGCGATTTTCGTTCCGTCCGGAGACCACGCCGGAGAAAGATTGGTGCCGCCGAACCGGGGAAATGAAACCAGGCGATCCAGGTCAAGCGAATACATCAGAATTTCCCACCCCGCCTTCGTCATCGAACTGAAAGCGATACGCGAACCATCGGGCGAGACCCGGGGCGACAACGAAATCGAACCCAGATGGGTCACGACATGCTGGTTGGCGCCGTCGTAATCCATGGCCCAGATTTCCTTGTGCCCGCTGCGGCTGCTCACGAAATAAATCTTGCTCTCCGCAATCCCGGCAATGCCGCCACCCAGGCGAAAGATGATCTCGTCGGCAAACTTGTGCGCCGTAGCGCGGGCCGCATCGTTGGTCGCCGCATCTTGATACTGCTTGCCCAAGACTTGCGGAGAGGTCACATTCTTCACATCGTAAAGCCAGCCCTGTACGGTTATGCCGTTGCCCGACACGCCCAGATTGCCAAAGGCCAGCATGGCCGCATTCGGCGGCGGCGCACTCCAGCCCTCGAACTTCACATCAGCGGGAGTTCCTACTTGACCTAGCGGATAGAAACTCTTCGAAACCATGTCGAAAATGCCGGCATTGTCCAGATCGTTCCAGAGAGTTTCGTTGAATGCCTTGAGCAGGTCGGCATTCTTCGGATCCTGAGTAGAGGCATTGAAATCGGGAACTGCCAGGCGCACTTTTTCGACGCCCAACCCGGTGCCGGTTTTAATCCAATCCTGGGCAAGGCTCGAGGTCAACAAGAAAAGAGGTAACAAAAGTAAGAAAAATCGCTTCATTAATAATCGCTTCCTAACTATGTAGTACGAAGTGACAAACTCTCAAATCCGGCGTCATCCTGAGGAACTTCAGTCCGAAGGATGTCGCGCCTACTCCTAATGGCCCAGCCGACCCTTTATCAGCTCCACGCCAGATCCTTCGCTTCGCTCAGGATGACGCCGATACTAAAAGACAGATGACACTCGCCAGCAACTGAAAGCCAAAAATACCCTGCTATCTTTTGTAATCGAACCAGAACTCTACCGACACCTTATTCGCGGCATAATCGGAGGGCAAGGGACCAAAAGTGTCAATGCGCTGAATGGCCCGCGTGGCCGATTGGTCGAGCGATGGGACACCACTCGACTGCTCCACTTGAACGTTTGCGGGATGGCCGTCGCGCATGACATCGAATGTGACGTATACCCGTTGCGCCGTGCTGATGCGCGGGTCCACTTCATATTTCAGCCAGTTCTCGGAAACTTTCTGCTGCACCACTTTTACGTACCAGGCATACCGTGAGCCGAAGTCGCCACCACCGCCGGTGAAGCCGAAGCCTCCTTTGGCGCCGGCGGCGTTGAACGTGCCATAAGGCCCGCTGACCGGTCCGCCCTGGCCAAAGGGAACTACATTGTCGGCTTCCTCCGCCGGTTCTGGCTTCGCCTTCTCCTTGGTAGCGCTAGTCTTCGGCACCGGCTTGGTCTTTGTGATCTTGTCCGGGATCGGAATCGCATCCGGCAGTTTCTCCTCTACCGGTTCCGGCTTGGGCAGCGATTGCGTAATTCCCTTCGAGTCGTTGGCGAGAACGTTCTGGGTCTGGGTCGGAGTGGATGGTAGCGGGATGTTACTCACCAGGGTCACGCCCATGGCATCGCCGCCACCGCCCGCGCCCCAGCCTTCACCATGGCTGCCCGGAGCCACCACGGCGTAGAGCACAATGGCGCCCACAATCGCAATGTGCAATCCGAGCGACCACGTGAGGTTGCGGCCCCAACGGTCGTGTTCAAAAAAGATTTCAGTGTTTGCTGCCATGCGCGTCCAGCGGTTGAGTAACGATACTCACATTGGTGATGCCAGATGATTTGACCGCGTCCATGACGGTGGCGAAAGCGCCGAAGGGCACGTCTTCATCGGCGCGGACGAAGATGGCCTGGTGCTGCGGGTCGCGTATTTTCTGTTTGATGCGGGCCGCGATTTCGTTGATGTTGACCGGGTCATTGCCGAGAAAAACCCGCTGCTGTTTGTTGATGCTGACCACCAGGCGTTCTTCGGTAATCTCTTTGACGGTCCGGGTCTTGGGGACATTGAGCTCGATGCCGGACTGCAGCACCGGGGCGGTGACCATAAAGATGATCAGCAGCACGAGTACTACGTCCACCAGCGGCGTGATGTTGATGTCGGAGAGGGAAGTTTGAGTTCGTCCGTTCGAAGCCGTAAAGGCCATTACCGCTGCACCCCCGGAGCTTCAGCCGTGCGGTAGGCGGGCGCCTGTTGGCGATCGACCGCGTTCAACACTTCCATGGCAAAGTCGTCGCCGCGGGCAGCTAGGTCGCGAATCGACCCGCCGATCAGGTTATAAGCAATGACAGCCGGGATGGCAGCTGCCAGTCCCGCGGCCGTCGTAATGAGGGCCTCGGAGATTCCAGGCGCGACGGCGCGCAGTGTGGCAGCTCCCGCCGTACCCAAACCGTGGAAGGCGTCGATGATGCCCCAGACGGTCCCAAACAGCCCGACGAACGGTGTGACCGCTCCGGTAATCGCCAGCCATGGCATGTTCCGCTCAAAGCGGCTCAGCTCTTCCGAGTTCGCAATCTGCATGGCGCGCTGTATAGCTAGCGGACTTCGAATCACGCCATTGGCCGCGGCACCCTGCCGGCGATACTCTTCAAATCCGCCCTCAAACACCCCGACCAGTGGGCTGGGACGAAATTGTTCCGCCACGGCGCCCACATCCTGCAACCGTTGCGCCTTGCGGAAGGCGCGCACAAAACGGCCGCTTTGTACCCGCGCCCGCCGCAACACGCTCCACTTGGAGAGAATGATCGCCCATGAAACCAAGCTGAAGATAAGGAGAATAAGTAGAACCACCTTGGCGACGGGGCCGGTTTCACCCACCAAGTCAATAATTTCGCCGCCGACCACTGCTGCCAGCAAGGGATACAGATTCATTGTTTTTAGGAGGATTCCTGCTTGGATTATAGACCATGGCAGCAGCCTAAATGTGCCGATGAACACTATCTAACAACCCGTAGGGCTGTGCAAAAAACGCAGCTCAAACCGATTCTTTCTGACAACCGGGAACTGCGAACCGAAAACTGTTTTCGTGCTATCCTGCGCTCACCCTCATCATCCCACTCTGCGTACCAGGACGCCGGTGCTCATCGAACTGCGGCTAGAAAACTACGCGGTCGTAGACAACCTGGCGGTAGAGTTCGCGCCCGGACTGAACCTGCTGACGGGGGAAACCGGCGCTGGAAAGTCCATCCTCATTGATGCCCTGGCCCTTCTGCTGGGCGAAAAGGCCTCGGCGGACCTGATTCGTTCGGGGGCAGACAAAGCGACGATATCCGCTGTCTTTGAAGTCGAAGGCGGAGCGGAAAAAACGGTCGCGCAGATCCTGGAAAATAATGGGATCGACCAGGAAGACGAATCGATCATCCTGCGCCGCGAAATTGCCGCTGGTGGCAAGGGACGGGTTTTCGTCAACAACCAGCCTGCAACCGTAGCAGTCTTGCGTCAAATGGCCCCGTATCTCGCCACCATTCACGCCCAGAACGAATCCCTGCTGTCCTTCGACGCATCTACGCGGCTCCGCTTGCTGGACACTTTTGCCAACGTTCAGATAGAAGCGACAGCCGAAGCATACTCTGACTGGAAGGGCATCCAGAGTCGCATCGAAGAACTCGAGCGCGACGAACAGGACCGCTTGCGCCTGCTCGACCTGTGGAAATTCCAGGCGCGGGAAGTTGAAGACGCCAAGTTGCAACCGGGAGAAGACGAGCGCCTCGAAACCGAGAAGCGCGTCCTGGCTAACGCCGAAAAAATCCACAGCGCGGCCATGAACGCGTTCGATTTGCTCTACGATGGCAACGCTTCAACCGCCGCGTCGTTGCGGACGGCGCAAAAACACATCGAAGAGCTGGCCCGTTACGAACCGAAGTTTCAAGAGACGGTGGCCACGCTCGAAACCGCACGCATCAGCGTCGAAGACGTCGGCGCCAGCCTGCGTGACTACGCCGGCGGGATCGAGGCTTCTCCCGAGCATCTGGCGGAAGTCGAAGACCGCCTCGCGCTGATGGATCGGCTCAAGCGCAAGTATGGCCCCACGCTCGAAGACGTGATGAAGCACGGCGCTGGAGTCAGCCGCAAGCTTTCGGAGATGGAGAACAAGGACGAGGTCCTTCGCCAGTTGCGCTCCGAACTGGCACAGGCGGCCGAGGCCTATCTCGGCACGGCCCGAGCCATTTCAAAAAAACGATACGAAGCGGCGCGCAAGCTGGAGAAACTGGTCGAGGCCGAAATCAACGACCTGGCTATGAAATCGAGCTTCCGGATTGAAGTCAGCGGCACCGACGAGGATGGGAACTGGACAGCCACAGGCTTCGACCAAGTGTTGTACATGATAGCCACCAACCCAGGCGAGCCGTTACGGCAACTGGAGCACATTGCCTCCGGCGGGGAACTGTCACGGGTGATGCTGGCTCTTAAGGCAAGTGTCGAAGCGTCGAGTAAGAAGCGTGGCTCAGGGACCCAACGCACCCTGGTCTTCGACGAAATCGACACCGGAATTGGCGGCCGGGCGGCCGAGGCCGTAGGCAAAAAGCTCAAGAGCCTGTCCCGCTCGAATCAGGTCCTTTGCGTAACCCACCTGCCCCAGATTGCGACCTTCGCCGACCATCACTACTTGATTGAGAAAAAGGTCACGGCTGGCCGGATTCGGACAAGCGTCCACCCGATCACCGGGGAAGAGCGTACCGAGGAAGTGGCCCGAATGCTCAGCGGTGCCAAGTTGACCGAGACCTCCCGCAAGCACGCCGAACAGATGCTCAAGACCAACGCGTAGGGAACGCTACCATTCGCTGCCGAATTCTCCCCAATCGCTGCTAATCCTAAGCCTTTCTACGGCTTACGTTGACCAACTGGATACTTCTCCGATACTCTAGTAGCCAACTACCCATAGGGAACGTGTACCCTAAAGAAGGCAGACCATGGCCCCATCCCAAGACGAAAAGACGCTGCTTTTGCTAAAGCCCCGCGGTTTCTGCGCGGGCGTGGTGCGGGCCATTGATATTGTCCGTATCGCCCTCGAAGCGTTCGGGCCGCCGATCTACGTCCGTAAGGAAATCGTTCACAACCGTTTCGTGGTTGAAGAATTGCAAGGCAAGGGCGCCATTTTTGTCGACAGCGTGGAAGAAGTCCCAAACGGGGAACGGGTGATTTACAGCGCCCACGGGGTTTCGCCCGAGGTGCGCGAAGCCAGCGAGCACCGTGGACTGCGCGTCATCGACGCAACCTGTCCGCTGGTCACGAAAGTCCACGTCGAAGCAGTGAAGTTTGCCAAAGAAGGCTATTCGCTGATCCTGATCGGCCACCGCGACCACGATGAGGTCATCGGAACCCTGGGTGAGGCGCCGGTGGTGACTCAGGTCGTGGGGTCGCCCGAGGAAGTGGCATCGTTGACCGTGGCTGACCCGAACCGGGTAGCTTATCTGACCCAGACCACCCTGAGCCTGGACGAAACTCGGGACATAATCGCTGCCCTGCGCCGGCGCTTCCCCAACATCAAGGGGCCGGCCGCCCAGGATATCTGTTACGCCACCGAGAATCGGCAGGTGGCGGTGAAGCACGTGGCTTCAGACGCCGATCTGTTGCTGGTCGTTGGCTCCGACAATAGCTCCAATTCCAACCGCCTGGTGGAAGTTGCGCGTAATTTGGGCACCGGCTCGCATCTAATCGATAGCTTCCGGAACATCCGGCCAGAATGGCTGGAAGGGGTGATGACCATCGCGTTAACCGCCGGCGCCTCTGCTCCGGAGTGTCTGGTCGAAGAAGTCGTAAAGTTCCTCGGTACGGAAGGTTTCTCTAACGTGCAGGAAGTCGAGGTCATGCCGGAGAACGTAAGGTTCGGCTTACCGCCTGAAATCGTGGAAGCCATTGCCGCCGCTCCCAGCGGGGCGGCTGTGGAGTAGCGACAGCAAATTATGGAAGATACCTCCTCCTTATCCCCCGCCTCTGCTGTGCCACAGATGCGCTTCGGAAAAATTGATGATCTGATCAGCCGAGTGGCTGCGGCCATTGATGGTGCGCGCAGCAGCCTGTTTTCCGATCAGCACGAAGAAGGCTACTGGTGCGGCGAGTTGGAGGCCGACGCCACGCTTGAAGCCGACTACATCGTGTTGCATGTTTTGCTGGGGACGGGCAATCCGGAACGTCTGGCCAAGGCGGCGCGCTGCATTCTGCAACACCAGAACGAGGACGGCGGATGGGGCATCTACTACCAGGGTCCGTCCAACATCAGCGCGTCCGTTAAATGCTATTTCGGGTTGAAACTGGCTGGTTACGCCTCCGATCATCCCAACCTCGCGCGTGCCCGCAAGAAGATTCTGGAAATGGGTGGAGTGACCGAGGTTAACACTTTTACCAAGATTTACCTCTGCTTCTTCGGGCAGTACGACTACGACGCGGTACCCGCGATTCCTCCGGAAATCGTCCTGTTCCCCCGGTGGTTCTGGTTCAACATTTACGAGATTTCTTCATGGTCCCGCGCCATTCTGGTTCCGTTGTCCATTTGTTACGCCAAGAAGCCGTTCAAGAAGATTCCCGATGAACTGGGCGTCGAGGAATTGTTTGTCGGCGGGCGTGACAAGTCCCGCATGCGTTTGCGCTGGGACAAAGGCCTGTTTTCATGGCGCAACTTCTTCCTTTCTCTCGACCGCCTGACGCACTGGTTTGAGCGAGTGCACATCCGGCCGCTGCGCTCGGTGGCCCTGAAGGTGGCTGAGAAGTGGATGCTGGAACGCTTCGAGATGAGCGACGGGCTGGGCGCGATCTTCCCCTCGATGATGAATGCCATTATCGCCCTTCGCTGCCTGGGATATTCGGTGGATGACCCCCAGGTGATTCGGGCTTTGGACGAGTTCGAGAAGCTGGGCATCGAGGAAGGGGACACCTTCCGCATGCAGCCCTGTAAATCGCCCGTATGGGATACCGCCTATGCCTTGTTCGCACTGGGGGAGAGTGGGGTTCCTACCACCGACTCCCGCATCGTGAAATGCGCCGACTGGATCCTGCAAAAGCAGGTGCGTATGGCCGGCGATTGGAAAGTAAAGAATAAGAAAGGCCAGCCCGGCGGCTGGTACTTCGAGTTCAATAACGAGTTTTATCCTGACGTGGACGACAGCGCCATGGTCTGCCTGGGCCTGACCCACGTGGAGCATCCTAACGGACGCTACCAGCGCGAATCGGTACAGCGCGCCATTGACTGGATTCTCTCCATGCAGTGCCGGAACGGTGGCTGGGCCTCGTTCGACAAGAATAATGACCGGATGGTGTTCCAGTACGTGCCTTTCGCTGATCACAACGCCATGCTGGATCCAGCGACCGTTGATATCACCGGACGCATCCTGGAGATGCTGGCGGCATACGGCTACGACAAGAATCATCACGCGGTCAAAAAGGCGATCCAGTTCATCCGCGATGAGCAGGAGCCGGATGGATCCTGGTTCGGACGCTGGGGCGTGAACTATCTCTACGGGACCATGCAGGTGCTGCGCGGCCTGGAGGCGATGGAGATTGATCATCACGAGCCTTACGTGCAGCAAGCTGCCGAGTGGGTACGCATGGTGCAGAACCCCGATGGCGGATGGGGAGAGACTTGCGGCTCTTACGACGATCCCAATACCAAGGGCGTGGGGCCGAGTACTCCGTCGCAGACGGCATGGGCCATCCTGGGCTTGCTGGCCGCGCAAGATACGCGCAGCGACTGCGTGGTTCGAGGCATCGCCTATCTCGTACGTTCGCAGAAGAAAGATGGCTCCTGGGACGAGCCGGAGTTCACCGGTACCGGCTTCCCACGCGTGTTCTACCTGATGTACCACATGTACCGGCAATATTTCCCGCTGATCGCATTGACTACGTATAAGAAAGTGATGGCGGAAAGAAGCAGCAGTTAGCCGTCAGCATTCAGCCAGGCGCGAGATTTTGCCCAGTCGAAAAATCAACGAACCCTGCGGTTGCTGAGTGCTGAAAGCAGAATGCTGAGTGCTCAATGCTAGCTTTCGTCACCGGCGCAACGGGATTCGTCGGCAGCCATGTTGCCCGGGTTCTAGCCGAACAGGGCGCTGATCTGCGGTTGCTGGTCCGCTCCAGCAGCGATCTCCGGAATATTGAGGATCTGAAGGCGGAGCGCGTTACCGGGGACCTGTGTGATCCGGCATCACTAAGGAAGGCAGTGTCGGGTTGTGACGCTGTTTTTCACGTTGCCGCCGACTACCGGCTATGGGTGCGCGATCCGGATAAGATGTATCGCTCGAATGTCGAAGGTACACGGTCGGTTCTGGAGGCAGCGCGAGAGAGCGGAGTGCGCCGGGTGGTTTACACCTCCAGCGTCGCGACGATGGGCTTCACCTCCAATGGGCACACTGCGGATGAAAACTCTCCAGTCTCGCTGGCTAACATGATCGGGACCTACAAGCGTTCCAAGTTTATGGCGGAGCAGGTCGCCGTCGAGGCAGCCAGATCGGGCATGGACGTGGTGGTGGTGAATCCGACGACTCCGGTTGGCGAGGGGGATATCAAACCGACTCCCACTGGGCGCATCGTCGTTGATTTCCTGA